>PDWI01000839.1_pt1 | contig 50049 bp, 40 predicted proteins | sample 1430891 | NCBI WGS metagenome assembly PDWI01 (sample SAMN01162508, study PRJNA174530) | Oral metagenome, whole genome shotgun sequencing project. | biome: Marine environment; feature: Marine mammal; material: Swab sample of the gingival sulcus; isolation source: swab sample of gingival sulcus...
CATATTACACCATCTCACCGGGTTAGATAATGTATATTTGGAACAGTTTTATGCCTATAGCAAAGTAGATCGTGATCCTGGAGAACGCACAATTTCAGTGGCTTATTATGCATTAATCGATATTGCATCCCATAGCGAAAATCTTATTCAGTTAGAAACAGCAAAATGGTTTAGTTTAAAAAACGCTCCCAATCTTATTTTTGATCACAACGAAATGGTAAAACATGCCGTAAAGCGATTACGACACAGAACCAGAACCAAACCTATAGGTTTTGAATTACTGCCGGATAAATTTACCATGTTGCAATTGCAGAATCTTTACGAATCTGTTTTAGATAAAAAGTTAGACAAACGGAATTTTACTAGTAAAATAAATGACTTGGACATACTGGTAAAATTAAATGAAAAAGACATGACATCTTCAAAAAAAGGTTCTTTCTTATATCAATTCGATCCAAATAAATACAATGAAAAATTGAAGGAAGGATTTGTATTTAAAATTTAACTTATATAAATTGTCACTAGTGTCCGGTTAAAATATAATAGCGTTCTTTGAAACCCTTGGTATATCTGGCTTATAGAGCTTTTTAGGTGCGTGTCGATTTGAATTGAAATCTACGGGATTAGCTTTGTAAAAAGCTGAATTCCATGCATCAAGGCAAATATGTGTTCTCACAACTTACAGATTTTTTACCCAAACGTGTATTTGACGGTATCGTCGCTAAATACGATGGAGATAAGCGAGTTAGGCACTTCTCCTGTTGGAATCAGCTTCTTTGCATGATCTTCGGTCAACTAACTGGTAGAGATAGCTTACGAGATTTGTTGGTTAGTATTGAACCCCACAAACCCAAGTATTATCATCTTGGATTCGGGAAGGGTACATCCCGTTCAAATTTTGCAGCAGCAAACGAGAACCGTGATTGTAGAATTTTAGAGGAGTATGCATCCCACCTAATCGATTTGGCAAGAAAAGCCTCTATCAAGGATGAAGATTTTCTTCTGGATATCGATGGAAATGTATATGCCTTTGACTCTACAATCATAGATTTGTGTTTGAGTGTGTTCTGGTGGGCAACATTCCGCAAGAGGAAGGGGGTATCAAACTACATACATTGTATGATATCAAAACCTCTATTCCAAGCTTCATCCATGTATCCTCTGCATCAGTGCATGACACAAAAGCTCTGGATCTATTACATTATGAACCAGGAGCTTACTACATCCTTGATCGTGGATGCATTGATTTTGAACGGCTCTTCAGAATACATCAGAGTTCTGCATACTTCGTGGTCAGAGCTAATAAAGATCTTCAGTTCAGAAGGATGTACTCCAGAGTTGTCAATAAAGACAATGGGGTACTCCTTGATCTGACAGGAACGCTGACAGGATTTTACCAGGTAAAGAGTTATCCGGGAAAACTTCGCCGCATTAAATTCTACGATGAAGAAACGGGTAACCGGCTTACCTTCTTGTCCGACAACTTTGTTCTGACAGTTGAAGAAATCGCTCAACTCTACAAATACCGCTGGAAGGTTGAACTGTTTTTCAAATGGATCAAACAGCATCTGAAGATCAAATCTTTCTGGGGTACGACCCTAAATGCAGTGAAAATCCAGGTCTACTCAGCAATTATTGCCTATTGCCTGGTTGCACTGGTTCGTAACAGATTGAAAGTTGACCGTTCAACCTACGAAATATTACAGATTTTGAGCATATCTCTACTCGACAAAATACCTCTAAATGAGCTATTTACAAATCAGAATTACCAAAATGCCAAAGAGCTATATCATAAACAACTAAAAATCAGTTGGATTTAACCGGACATTAATGATTTCTATATATGTCAAAAACTGCTAATTTTCTAATAGGTAATACATAAATGTAGGTGTGTAAATCATTACTAAATCCTTTAATAAAAAACATTCTAATAGGAAGAATTGACAAAACTATTAATAAAATAATTTTGATTTTTAAGGGGTATTTTATTACTGTTTTTTTTGTTTTTATTAAATAAAAATGGAAACAACCTAATGCTGCCAATAATAAATAACAATAATGAGGGATAATTTTTATGTATGATAAAATTTCATATGTATTTGTGTAATAGATAGAATTTATATATGTACGATCTACAACTCCATATATGAGTTGAGTAGGAAATATAAAACAAGTAATTACAAAAGAAATGACGATGAAAAAACTCAATAGCTTCTTACTAATACTACTTAACAATAAATAAAAGGTAAACGTTGATATAATATATGTAATCACATCTATTATTCGAATATTTTGATATTCATTTACAGTTAAAAAAACACATTGTATTAGAGTTAAGGAAAATAATAGTATATAAGGTGATTTTTTTTGATAACTCTTTATTGTATACATAGCTAATCTTATTTTTCAAGTCTCTTTTCTAATTATTCCAACTTGTTATGAATATATAAATCAATCTCTTACAACGAACTTTTACATATTTTCTCTTTTAGCGAGTTGTTTTTTCGTATTCCATTGTTCTATATTACCTACAATGCTGTGCTATGCGTAGTTGTCTATATTATTTGTGAAGATAATCAAAACCTATATTTCAGCAACCAATATGTGTTGCGTTAAATACGCCGTAACGGCGTTTTAAATTTACACCCTGCATCGGCAAATAACCGCTATTGCTTATATACCGTGTTAGTCACTGGCACTACTCCATCTACCTTTTGACTTGGCTATGTCAATATATTTTTGTCCATGTTGAGTCATAAAACCTTCTCGAATCATTCTTTCTGCACGTTCTATATTTCTGTCGCTCCAATTGCTCCTTTTTGGGTTTCTTGGTGTAAATGTCAAATAATAACTTTCATCATCTCGTTTTTTGCACAAACTGTCAATCCAACCAAGACAAACAGCCTCTTCTGTTGCCTCAATTAAACTAACACAAGCTTTTTTGCTATTTTTTTATGCAGAATTAGCCAAACGGACTTTTCTGTTTCACAATTTTTGCTCAGCCAGTTCCGCCATTCTTCTCTTGTTTTGCAATAAATTGCCGGTTTTCCATGCAAAATCTATACTTATCAAATGTTCATATTTGAATTTTTCGGTCAGATCTGGTCTGTAAAAAGTTGGTCGATAGACAGCTCCGATATTAAAATATTTGCCAAGTTGGAAATATATCGGAAAAATGAATCCAAAAGCATTGTGACTTCTTTTTATTGGTTCTCTTGTAGCTGGAGGAGGGGAAAATCTATCATAATACCTAAAGTCCCAAGTGTTTTTTGTATAAGATAGTCCGTATCCTACGCAAAAACGTCCAAGTTTATGATTATTAGAGATGCTTGTATATCCTGAACTCATCAATTCATATTCACCACTTATGTCAACCGCTGCCGGAACTGGAACAAAAAAATCTGACACCCCGGAAATTCCAACATTTAAGAATTGGTTTTTTGAATGATAATAGTCAAGACCTACTGTTAAGCCCCAAAATCCAGTATTAGTTTTAGCACCTTCATTTTCAGGGTTGAGATGAAATGAATTTATGTGAGGTAAAGATATGTGCAGGTGTAGTTCTCCTTTGTCGTTGTCTTGTATATATCTGTAATATCGACTGATTGTATCTGTAGAGTTTATATAAATTCTCTGTGGATAAGAATAGCGCTTAGGATTTTTTCTGTCAACAAGCATTCCAATTCCATAATTGCAAATAATGTTACTCCAATACGCAAATGAGTTTTGGGGCTTCACCTCAATTGTTTTAGTACAACTATCTGTTGATGCAGTAATCTCTATCGGTTCTTTTTTTCTCTCAACCTTTAAATATACTTTGTTGTCATTGGTGTTAAAGGTATCACGTTTTAAACTAATCTTACCGGGTTGAGTTGTATAAATGGTTATGACCTCATGCGACTGGTTTATAATTGTTGCACAAGAAGTCAAAAAGATTGAAGCGATCAATATATAAAGTACCTGTTTCATTTTATGATAATGATTAAGTATATATGTCTGTGGCGGTTTTAAAACACAAACGTTCAAAATACGCTACGTCGTCAGCCATATTTGTTAGATTTTGTAAATTTAATTTTTTCATATCAGTTTCAGATGCCAGTTTTCAAAACTGAACTCTCTGAGAGATGTAACAAATGGTTTGCGTTCAACCTGCAAAATATTGCAGATTTTGAGCACATCTCTACTCGACAAAATACCTCTAAATGAGCTACTTACAAACCAGAACCACCAAGACATCAAAAAACTATATGATAAACAGCTGTAAATCAGCTGGATTTAATCAGACACTAATGATGGTTTAAGTTTATTAATAAATAATACATGTAATTTTTTCATTGTCTGTTAAATATTAATCTGTTTGCTATCAATATTTTAATGTTTGTTCTTTGGTATTTTGTCTAACGGTCTGGGTGTATGGCGAGCGCAGGAGTTTTACGACTGCGTAAAGCCATTCACTTAACCGCTTTCGCTACACACAATATTGGCAATAGTTTTATTTCAATAGTTCTACATTTTCAGCATACTAATCTCGTTTTTCTTTTAAAATCACTTTTTTAGCAGCTTTAAAACCAATTCCAATAAATATCAAAATTACTCCGAAAGTTAAATAATCCCAGTCACCTCTAATTTGTATCTGTGTCCTAGAATTTGTTGCTTCATTTAACAATACTTGAATAATATTTCCAATAACAAATCCAAATCCAGCTAAAAAACACAACTTGTTTAAAATACTTAATAAATCAATTATTTGAGGGTCTTTGCTAATGTTTTCCTTTTTAAGGAATTTGTCCCGGAAGAAGTTTAACAATAAAATGAATCCGTATAATAAAATGATTGCAATCACAATCTTGATAAAAACTCCTGTGTATCCACCTAAAAAGTTCGCGTTTAAATTAAATGATTGTTTGTCCATAATTTTTAAAGTTTAAATTGAATTCTTATGTTTATTTAATTGGTTTTTAGTTTCATGTTATCGCTCATTTGCTTGCGTAAAATAGCCCAATCTATGTTTTTGCAGGGCGATTAAAAGTACATATTTTCGTTTAACTAATTAGCCAAAGCTTTGGCGGGGTTTATTGATTGCTTTACTGTTTCAAATTACTACTAACTGCCCTATAAAATATAAATGATGTTAGCGATAGTTTTATTTATTTTTCACTCTCCATTCTTTTCCTTTCCAGAATCCACTCAATTCGATTTATCCATTGATTCCAGATTTCGTTATTCATTTAGTTTATTTTAATGCTACACATCGGTCTGGTATAACCGTCAGTTACAGGCAAGTTAGCGAAATTTTTCGGTTTGGCACGAACGTTAGTAATTACCGAGAGGATCGAACGTAGTCGAGTCCGCCGTAATTGCGGTTATACATCTTATGTTCTAGCACGTTATATTTCAAAATCCGCTTTATTTTTAATCACAAATGCAATTAATAATTCAGTCAAATTATCTTGATATTCATAAAATTCCGAATCGCATTTGTTCCAATTTTCTTCCGCTTTTTCTTCAATCAGCTCAAGTTTATCTTGTCTTTCAGCTCTGTCTTTTGGTACAATTCCGTTTTTAAACTCCGAATTTGCTTTTTTAACTATTTCGGCTGTTTTATTCGCTCCGATTTTAATTAAAGCATCAATAGTCTCATTTGCATAATCTCCACTCGGATTCCAATAAAATTGATGAAATCCACCGTTATTAATTTCACGTTCCAAATTTTCAATAATCAATAAGGTTTTTTGTGATTCATTCAGTCGGTCAGTTTTCTCTCCATATTCACATTTTTTATTCAAATATGTATCTATTTCCATAATAATCATATCTCGTCTTTCCATCTTCAAAACTTTGTCCAAATCAAATTCAGTTTGCGAACTTGCATTGGCTGAAAATAATGACGCTATGAATATTAATAGTTTTTTCAAAAGTTCGTTTTAATGAGCTACAATGCTGCTATGCGTAGTTGTCAATTTTTTTGTGAAGATAGTCAAAATCTATGTTTTGTATTATTGGGAACAAAAAAATAGTAACCAATTACACATAGCATTTGATGTGTTGCGTTAAACACGCCGTAACGGAATAAAATACACTCCCGATAGCTATCGGGATTTGGTTAAGCAACTAAACCGCTATTGCTTATACACCGCTTAATTCCAAACTTTTACCTAATTCTGACAAGAAAATCTCAGTATTTTATAAATGCAGATAATAAAGTACTTTAAGGTAATTCTCTTTGGCTTGAGTTGGCATATCTTATTTGTATTCAAACAAAAATAAAAAGAAATAACTGAAACAATTGTTAGTCAAGGCTAACTTTTTGTATCTTTGTACCCTAACACAATCTAAAAATATTAGAATGACAATAAAAAACACAGTAGTTATTATAGTTCTGGCAACAGTTACCTTGTTGATTTCTTGCAAAAAATTTGAACCGGCTGAACCTTTGGAAGAAGAATTATTAGATGGTCCGATAGAAGGGTTGACTTATGAAGAACAACAACGTTTTTTAGATGGAGATGAAACTTTCAATGATGAAATTTTCACCGTAGAGAAAGGTTTGGGGCCTGTATTTGTAGCGAATAGTTGCGGGAGTTGTCACGCGGGTGATGGAAAGGGACATCCTTTTGTAGGGTTTATTCGTTTTGGACAAAAAGACGGTGAAACCGAAAACCAATTTATCCACCAAGGAGGCAGGGAGTTGCAGGATAGGGCTATACCGGGTTATTTGCCTGAAGTTTTACCTGAAGATGCTACATTTACAACGCTTATTGCCCCGGCTGTTACAGGATTAGGTTTTTTACAATATGTTCCTGATGCAGATTTATTAGCCATGGCAGATCCCAATGATGAAGATGGTGATGGAATTTCCGGGTCAATAAACTGGATTGACAAATTTGATTACAGTCCTGCAAGAGGTAATAATGTTACCAAGAAAATTGACGGGAAAACAAAATACATAGGAAGATTTGGTAAAAAAGCGGCTACTTTTGATTTGTTGGATCAAACGGCGGATGCACTTTCTGAAGATATAGGTATTGCATCTATTTACAGACCTATTGATGTGTATTCAAGAGAAGAAATTGACCCTGAAATTGAAACACAAAAAGTGAATAATATATCGTTCTATCTGCAAACATTAAAAGCACCGATACCCCGAAATCAAGATGATCCGGCAGTTATGGAAGGGAAACGAATATTTAATGAAATAAACTGTGCGAGTTGCCATAAACCCACTTTAAAAACAGCCGAAGCTCCCGTAAGTGGTTTAGCATTTAAAGAGTTTCATCCGTACACTGATTTGTTGTTGCACGATATGGGTCCCGGTTTAGATGATAACTATACCGAAGGAAGAGCAAGAAGCTTTGAGTGGCGTACACCACCATTATGGGGATTAGGTTTATCTAAGGACTCACAAGGGGGTGAGTATTTCTTATTGCATGACGGTAGAGCGAAAAGTATTCAAGAGGCTATTTCTTTCCATGGAGGAGAGGCTGAGCAAGTGAAAAATAATTATAATAATCTTTCTGATTCGGGAAAAAATGCACTTATTACTTTCTTAGAATCGTTATAATAAGTGAAGATAAGCAGTGTATTGCTTTCCATGTTTTAATAGCATAAAAGAATGATCAGGAAAGAATTTATAAAGAATTGTGGGTATGCTTGTCTGGGATTAGGCTTGTCTGCTTCGTTACTACAAAGTTGTGTTACAACAACTGTGACCGGTACAATAGTGGATACAGATATAACAGTTCCTTTAGATAGTTTTAAAAACAAAACGCATATCATTATAGAAAATAAAATGCTAAAGCACCCCATTTTTGTGTGCAATCTTTCCGGAGCAAAATATTCTGCCGTGCTGATGCAATGCACACATCAAGGCGCTGAACTTCAGGTGTTTGGAGACACATTAGAGTGTCCTGCTCATGGAAGTAAATTTGATGGTAAAGGATTAGTGATAGAAGGCCCCGCCGATCGGGATCTAAGAAAATTTCCTGTTAAAATAAATGAAAATCAATTAATAATTTCTCTTAAAAATGTATAAAAAAATAAAATTTGGGGTAGTATGTTTTGCGTTAAGTATTTTTACTAATGTCAATGCTCAAATAGATTCAAATATTCTAAAAACAGTGCAGCCTGCTGATACTATAGGAAATAATACAATGAATATGGACGCTATTTATAATCGTCCGATGCTTTCAATGGGAAAAAATATCGTAAATATTGGTGGCTATTTAGAGGCTAACTGGCAACATCTTGGCGAAGATGGCGTAAGTGAAGGGCATCAATTTCAATTCCGAAGATTAACCATGTTCATGTCTTCCTCCATCACAAAACGCATTAACTTTATGAGTGAAATAGAGTTTGAAGAAGGAGGAAAAGAGATAAATATTGAGTTTGCCGCAGTAGATATTAATTTACATCCTTTATTAAATTTAAGGGGAGGAATCATTGTTAATCCAATAGGTTCTTTCAACCAAAATCACGATGGCCCTAAATGGGAATTTACAGACCGACCGATTTCTTCTACACAAATGCTTCCGGCGACTTGGAGCACGGCAGGATTTGGTCTGTATGGAAAATATTACATGGATGATTGGATGGTTGGTTATGAGGCATATCTTTCGGGTGGCTTTAATTCAACAATCATAGACAATGAAGAGCAAAGAACTTTCCTTGGAGCAGCTAAAGACGATGCAGAAAGGTTTGAAGAAAGTGTTTCAGGAGAACCGTTATACACAACAAAATTGGCCGTAAGGAATAAAAAAATAGGAGAATTAGGCTTGTCTTATATGGGAGGTGCCTATAACAATTATTCTGATGACGGATTGGATTTGGAAGAGAGAAAGACGCTTAATGTATTTGCAGTAGATTTTAACACTACTTTGCCAGGGATAGGTACGTTTGTAACAACAGAATGGGCTTGGATAAACATTGAAATGCCTGACAACTACACACAACAATATGGAAATAAGCAAATGGGAGGTTTTGTAGATGTTGTTCAGCCAATAATTCGCCGTAAGATGTTGGGATGGGAAAATGCAACTATTAATTTGGCTTGTCGATTAGATTATGTGGATTGGAATGTGGGAGAATTCAGACAAACAGGAACTGATATTGGCGAAGAAACCTGGAGTATTATGGGAGGATTAAGTTTTCGCCCAACGCCACAAACGGTTCTTCGTCTGAATTACAGACACCAGAGTATTACTGATATTTTAAATAATCCTCCTGCAAAATTAGGCGGATTTAGTATGGGTATTTCGACATACTTTTAAGTTAAAAATGAGTGAAAAACACTGGCTAACAACAATGTATAAAAGCAATAGCAGTTTGGGTTGATACTCAAACTGTTTTTGCTTTATATTAAGTATATTGCGATACGAAAAGTAAATACAATTAATCCCTACTGCTTTTACACCCAGTCCATTGTACACCATTTAAGAAAAACAGTGAGATACAAGAAAATAAGAGGATTAAAACGAAAGGTTACTAATATTCAGAATTGGATAAATGAATATTTGAACTTAAATATTGAGCATTTGAATGAACATAAATACGAATACACAAAAGTTTATGTTGATCCCTGGGACAATCTGACTTTGACTGACAGTCAGATTCCTGAACCGAAAGGAAAAGCAAAAAAAGACATTCTAAACGGACTTGAAAAAATCTATGACAGTTGGAAAACTGAATTGGATAAATTAAACAAACCATATTATTTGAAAATATGGCTATATGAACCGAGAATTTCTAAATCTCAAGTCGTATGTGCAATTGACGAAAAGATTGAGTATTACGAGAACATATTTGAGAAAGCGGACTTCAAGCCAAACGACTCATCATTTATTAATCAATTGAGTTCTGAATTTAAATGGCAACCGAAGATTGATGAAGAGCATTATTGGAAAAATGATTTATTATGGCCAATTGACCAATACGATAAGATTAAAAATGCTTACTCTGATAGAAAATTATTGAAGAAATTGGAAAAAATGGACATTAAAAAAGAAAAAACGACTTATTCAAATGGAACAGAAGATACTGTTTTCTTTGTTCCAGTTGGGAAAATATGGATTGGAGAAAAATAAAAAACGAACGCACAATAACAGCTATAAGTAATTGCTTCTTCTCGCCTACTTTGGAAATTCTTGCTCCTGATAGCTATCGGGATTCAGCTTGGTGTGTACTTGCAAAATTTGTACCTGTCGAAATAACGGTTTACCTTTAGCTAAATTTTTATAAAATGGACAATGATTTCAAACTTGCCGTATTAATCGACGGCGATAATATTCCTTCGGCATATGTAAAAGAGATGATGGAGGAGATAGCTAAATACGGCAACCCCACCATAAAACGCATATATGGCGACTGGACAAAACCAACCCTTGCGAAATGGAAAAACCTTTTGCTTGAAAATGCCATCAACCCTATCCAGCAATACAGTTATACCACTGGCAAAAACGCTACTGATTCGGCCATGATTATTGATGCTATGGATATTTTATACAGCGGGCGTGTTAACGGGTTTTGCCTGGTTTCGAGCGATAGTGACTTTACACGCCTGGCCACTCGTTTGCGCGAAGCCGGCATGAAAGTAATCGGGCTGGGTGAAAAGAAAACACCCGAACCCTTTATTGTTGCCTGTAACAAATTCATTTATATTGAAATTCTTCAGAAAAATGAAAAAGAGAACGAAAACAGTACAGCCAAAAGTAAAAATGCTAAAAAAAGTGAATTCGATAAAATAACCCCTAAGGTTATCCGCCTGATATCCTCTACCATATCTGATCTTGCCGACGAAGATGGCTGGGCGTTCCTGGGCGATGTGGGAAGCCTGCTGCAAAAGAAACAACCTAATTTCGACTCGCGTAACTACGGCTTTGAAAAACTTACTCCGCTGATTCACTCCATTGGCAAATTCGAAATTGAGCAGCGCGACAGTCATAAAGGTAAATTCAAGCTGATTTACGTGAAGAATAAAGGGTGATTAGATTGGATTGCCGGCAAAAAATCAGTTGCAACATTTGTTTAGCATAATACCGGTTTTAAACAACTTTGTTGTTAGCAGTTATCCCTGACTGCTACCGAAACAACGCCACCAACTCATCTTTATTGATTTTTTGAAACGGATTATTCGAATGTATAAACTGATCTGCCAGTGCGCTTTTATGCTCCTTTAGCTGCTCTATTTTTTCCTCAATAGTGCCGGTAGTAATAAAGCGGTACACAAACACGTGTTTATCCTGCCCAATACGGTGGGCACGGCTTACTGCCTGGTTTTCGGCCGCTGGGTTCCACCACGGATCGAGGATAAAAACATAATCGGCACTTGTAAGGTTTAGCCCTACGCCGCCTGCTTTAAGCGAGATCAGAAATATCCGGTTATCAGCATCTTGCTGAAATTGTCTGATCACCTCATCGCGCTGCACTGTTTTACCGGTAAGCCAGCTGAATTTCCATCCTGCTTCCTCAATTTTATGTTTTAACAGCTCAAGATGCGAAACGAAGGACGAAAACAGCAATACTTTGTTGTTTTGCTCCATAAGATTATGTAGCATCTCAAAAACCTCATTCATTTTCCCCGACCCGGATGTATCCTCACTATCAATTAATTGCGGATGATTTGCCAGTTGCCGCAACTTGGTAAGCCCCTGTAAAACAATAAGGGATGATTTTTTAATTCCGTTATTTTCAATATGTTCCAGTATGGCATTGCGAATGGTTGATTTTTCTTTTTCATACAGTTTTTGCTGCTCCGGCGTCATTTCGCAATAATGTACCTTTTCCATTAGAGAGGGCAGGTCGCTGGCTACTTCCTCTTTTCTGCGGCGCAAAACAAAAGGCTTTATCATCGACTGAAGCCTCTCCTGCGCTGATAAATCACCTCCTTTTTCAATCGGAGTAATAAAATGCCGCCTGAAAAATGCCAGGCTGCCCAATAAGCCGGGATTTAAAAAATTCATTTGCGACCAAAGGTCAGAAAGCGAATTTTCAATGGGGGTACCGGTAAGTACCAGCCGATGTTCAGATTTGAGCTTTAATACTGCTTTGTAGGTTTTAGATGATGGGTTTTTAATGTACTGGCTTTCGTCGAGAATAACATAAAAGAAAAAAGCCCCGGCAAGCATTTCTATATCATTCCTTAATGTTCCGTAGGTGGTAAGAATTATATCGTAAAATCCGGCGATTTTGGCTATTTCAACAGATTTTTGCCGTACAGCACCCACATATTTGTAAGTTTTAAGCGAAGGTGCAAATTTTCTGATTTCATTTTCCCAATTGTGGACAAGTGATGTAGGCAAAACGATCAAACTGGCTTGTTGCCTATATTCCTCATTGTTCTTATTATCAAATAAATTCAACTGGCTATCCGAGGCAAAAGGGTCAACTATTGTTACCGGCAACTGCTGCCTTTTTAGTTTTAACAGCAATGTCAGGGTTTGCAGCGTTTTTCCCAAACCCATATCATCAGCCAGGCAGCCACACAAACCATTTTTATGCAGCTGGTACATCCAATAAAAGCCGGTTTTCTGGTAACTTCGCAATGTTGCCTTCAGCTTTTCCGGAATGTCAACCACAAAATTCGGATCAAATTCAAGCGCTTTAATCTGCGCTGCAACCGATGACGATATGCCTTTCAACCGCTCTTGCAGCAGGACATAGTGGTACTTTCCAAATTGCAGGTGGCCATTATTCATATGCGCAAATGGAATCAGCCCTTGATAACGTGTCAGCCACTCCTCGGGCAGCACTGCTATTTCGCCGTTGGGCAGTTCAAACTCCCTGTTACCGTTGAGAATATATTTTTTTAATTTGATGAAAGGTATTTCAAAATCGCCAAACCGTACAGTAATATGAACATCAAACCAGTCGCCCCTGGCCTTTGTTTTAACTTTAAGCTGCTGCTCTCCGGTAAAGTACTGTTTCTCTAACTTATCCTGAACAAATACTATGTTTTTTGAAGCTAGTTCTTTCCTATTCTTGTCAACCCAGTTGAGCATAGCATATAACTCATCGCCGGAAGCCTGTAAAAGCATGGTTTTGGGATAGTACCAGCCATTGTTTTCTTCTAACCCGAGTGAGACCAGAAACTTTTCCGTTTCGGTTTCCCACAAATCGTCGCGTATGGTTTTCTTAAAAAAGTAATTATCGCCGGATTTGGTAAGGTTAACTGTTGTCTTTCTTTTCGAACCGGGCAAAAAATGCGCATTTCCATATCCAAAACGAAGCGCAAAAGCCGGTTCGCCTTTCAGGTTATTTTCCAACGAAAGCCACGCTGTTTTCTCTTTTTCTTCGGAAAGAATAGTAAATCCTTCAGCATGCACGTCAAAATTACTGATGGCTTTTAATACAAAACCCTGGTAATAACTTTCCTCCAACGACTTTGGTATTACCACCTCCTCTTTTCCCAAGAAAGGCAGTAGCTTTTTTGCGTTCAACCGGGCAAAAACAATCAGTTTATGTTCATAAACCAACATGCAGGGATTGCTGGCTATTATCTTCACTGAATGATCTTTAAGCAGAATCTCATGCTCATCAAAAAAAATCTTCAATGAATAGTGGGTACCTGTTTCTGTCCGTTTAAAATGGAAAACAGGGTGGGCAAAAAGAGGCGTTGTCATTATTTCGTCCTCATCGTAAACATTGGCATATTTTACTCTTTTGCTTATCAGTCTCACCGGATTTACCATCAATATTTCCGCCATGCGAAACATGGTTTTTTCAATATAGGGCAAAACCTGCTTTTGAAAGTCAGCTTTATCAAGTTCTTTGAAAAAGTCGGTCACCTTTTGGGTACGCGAAAACTTCCTGGTCAACCGCACATCACTGTATTTATCAGCAAGTAAAACCAGCTCCTCTTCCCAGGGTTGAAATGAATAATCTTCAAATTCGTTCAGTTCCTGTGGTTTCAGGTGACTTATTATCGTATAAAACTGCTTGTTTCTTTTAATAAGGTAGGGCAAAAAAATGTATCCCAAATAGCGGTGTTCGGTAAGGGCAATAATAAATTCAACCTTAGGTTTCATCTTTTCCGTTGTAAGCTTGATCCTGTTTCTTACAATTATTTCAGAACAAAATAATTTTAAATATACATTGCTTTTTTCAATCTGGTACAAAGTTGATGCTATTTCCCGGAACAAATACTGCTAAAATAAAGTCAAACTTTCGCAATTAAGCAGCCAAATGTAAAACAGTGTACTTTCAATTCATCCTTGAACCTATGGTAAATTAACCGGTGGTATTTAAAACAAAAAAAATCAGATATATTTCTACTCCTTTTCCCATTTAAAAAGAATACCAGATAAAAATAATGTTCGTTTTTGGTAAATTTATAACTTTACAGAAAACAATAATCAAATGAACGAACTATTTATCAAACGATTAAACCCCGCCAAAAGAGTTACCACAAAAGAAGCAGCTCATTTACTTGAACAACAAACGATTACAAACCACATTAAAATCCTAAACTGGAAAGATTACAGTTATCGTCCGGTGGTTAAATTTCGTATTGGACATACAGGAAAAGAAATATGGTTACGGTTTGAAGTGGAAGAAAAACATATTTTGGCCAAAGAGACCAAAACAAATGGCGAAGTATACAAAGATAGTTGTGTAGAATTTTTTATCTCTTGGGATGGCAAAAATTATTATAACCTGGAGGCTAACTGTATAGGTAAAATCCACCTTGCATACGGACCGGGCCGGTCGAACCGTAAATTTGTTAACCCGGAGATAATAAAAAAAATCGGGGTTGAATCGTCGTTGGGCACACAACCTTTTGAAGAAAAATCCGGTAATTTCCAATGGGACCTGATGCTGAAAATACCCGTTGAGTGTTTCGAATTTAGTAATCTGGGTTTGCTTGACGGCAAAAAGGCAACTGCCAACTTCTACAAATGTGGCGACGATACTTCTGATCCACATTTCGTTACGTGGAACCCTATTGAAACACCAACCCCCGACTACCACAGGCCTGAGTTTTTTGGTAAAGTAAAATTTGAATAGCCTATTGTTGTCACCTGTTTGCGGCTGCTACCAACCATAACTTCTGAGATATAATTTTGGGAGTTATTTCCTTGTTTTTGCTTTATGAAAAAGTTGAACCTGTACATAATAATATTTGTAATTTACGGCTGCCATTTGAAACCGGCCAATGCAGCCAATAATATTTTTTTAGAGATGAAAAAGATTGATATTGGTGATACGATACCGGATATTGTATTGAAAAACCAAAACGGAAAAATTTTTGATCTGAAAGCCGAAACCAAAGGGAAAAATGTTGTGCTCTATTTTTACCCAATGGACAACACAAAAGGTTGCACAGCACAAGCCTGTACTTTTCGCGATCAGTTTGAAGATTTTTTGGAAGCAAATGCAGTTGTTATCGGAATTAGTGGTCAATCGACTAAAAGTCACTCCGATTTTGCATCAAAATACAAATTACCGTTCACACTGTTAAGCGACGAAGACAACAAAGTCAGGAAAATGCTTGGGGTGCCCTCCAGCCTTTTGGGCATATTTCCCGGAAGAGTTACCTATGTGATCAACAAAAACCACAAAGTGGTGTATATTTTTAATTCACAGTTTAAAATCAAAAGTCACATCGAAAATTCATTACGAATTTTAAATAGCAATTAACACGGTTATGCAGCTTTTCGATCAAACGGCACTTAAAATATCAAAAGTAATTACTGAAAATTACAGTACTTCGTTTTCATATGCAACAAGTTTGCTCGGAAAGAAACAACGTGAAGCAATATATGCTATTTATGGGTTTGTGCGTTTTGCCGATGAGATTGTAGATACCTTTCACGATTGGAATAAGAAATTGCTTCTTGATAAGTTTGAAAAAGACCTTAACGATGCATTATCAGATGGAATAAGCATGAACCCAGTTTTACATTCCTTTCAGCTGGTTGTAAAAAAATATGGAATATCCGACGAATACATCAGGGCTTTTTTATCGAGCATGAGGTGCGATTTATCTAAAAAGAAATACAAATCAAAACTCGAAGCCGACACCTACATTTATGGCTCAGCTGATGTGGTTGGACTAATGTGCTTAAAGGTTTTTTGCAACGGAGATGCTGAATTGTTCCAACAACTTAAGCACCCGGCAATGAAATTGGGTTCGGCATTTCAAAAAGTAAATTTCCTCCGAGATTTTCAAAACGATATCAACAACCTTGGAAGAAGTTATTTCCCTAATATATCGGAAAAAAAACTAACAGAAAGCTCGAAAAAAATAATTATCGATGAAATTGAACAGGATTTCAATGAAGCTTTTCAAGGAATCAAGCAATTGCCCGACAATTCAAAAGTGGCTGTACTAGTGGCCTATTACTATTACATTAAGCTACTTGCAAAGCTCAAAAAAACACCTGTAAGCGACATTATACAAAGAAGAATAAGGATATCAAATTTTCGAAAACTACTTTTAATTTTGAAAGCAAAAATGGTTCACGCATTTAAAATAGTTTAACTCTTTTACAGATGTTATTCTTGTTTTTTTTAGCGGGCTAACTATAAACAAAGGGTACTCAAAAAACTGTTTTTCAATAATGACAATTTATTAGTAAACGCAAGTATAAAAAAATGATAGTAAATATTTTAGTTGCCATCGGTGCATTTCTTTTCATGGAATTTATAGCATGGTCGAACCATAAGTTTGTAATGCATGGTTTTTTGTGGAAATGGCATAAAGATCACCATATAAACGACCATAGAAAGATGAACAACCCCGAACTACTTTTTATCCGGGGCTTTGAAAAAAATGATCTTTTTTTCCTTGTTTATGCCATCCCCGCTATCATTCTTTTAATCTGTGGGTTTGCTTTCTCAATATCAATTTTAATCGCTTTAGGAATAGGTATTTCTGCATACGGTTTAACTTACTTCTTAATCCATGATGTGATGATCCATCGAAGGCTGAATATCCCATTTTTATTTAATCCTAAAAACAAGTATTTAAAATCGATAATAAATGCCCATATTGCTCATCACCGTGGAAAAAATGTACACGACTTTAACAACTACGGTTTGTTGATATTTATTCAATCGCGGTTTTTAAAGCAGCAATAAATGTCATTATACGCCATATTACTTTTAGGATCGGTAGCTGTTCCGCTTTTACTTAGTTTTGAAAAAAGGCTGCAATTTTTTAAACGGTGGAAGTTTGTTCTGCCTTCTATTTTTATTGTTGCAGCCATATACATTCTTTTCGACATACTTTTAAGCAACAAAGGCGTTTGGGGTTTCAATCCTGAATACATTTCGGGAAGGCATATGTTCGGATTGCCTGTGGAAGAGGTACTTTTCTTTTTCGCAATACCCTATGCCAGTATATTTTTACACTACTCGTTTGTGGAATATTTCCCAAACATAAAAACAGGAAAAAAGTTAACGCTTTTTATAACGCTACTTCTGATTGTTACCAGTATTTTAATCCTGATTTTTAACACAGAAAAAACATATACAACCTACATTTTTGCAAAAGTGCTTATCGTACTGCTCCTCGCTCTTTTCGACAAAACCGTTACCACCAGCGCTTTTTATGTCACATTCCTAATTATTCTAATTCCATTTTTAATAGTTAATGGTATTTTAACCGGAAGTGGTATCAACTCAGAAGTAGTTTGGTACAATAATTCTGAAAATCTGGGTATCCGACTCTTTACTATTCCTGTTGAAGATATTAGCTATGCTTTTAGCATGATACTTTTTAACCTACTGTTAATAAACAAGTTAAAACAAACATCCTGGAAAAATTTCAAAAAGAAAAACATTCTTCTACTGGAGTTTCTAAGAAATAATGTGGGTTACGTCAAAATATTCTTTATATATTTTTTCAGTGTTGGAATTGTTGGCCTTGCTGTGCCCTTCTCTTTTCCGCTTTTTACAAAGTTAATCCCTTTTGCGCTTTTACTCAGTGCAGCAGGATTGCTCGTTTACCACAAAAGCATGGGCAGAAAAACGATTCTGGCCTTTACCCTTATCTATTTTATTGCTTTTTTTGTTGAAGTAGCAGGCGTAAACACAGGTTTAATTTTTGGTGAATATCATTATGGCAAGAGTTTGGGTTTTAAAATTTTTAATACGCCCATACTCATTGGCTTAAACTGGTTGATTCTGGTATACATAACCGAGTCGGTATCGAGAAAATGGATTTCGAACCGTTTTTTGCAGGTACCAGCCTCAGCTACTTTAATGATAGCTTACGATGTTATTTTAGAACAGGTAGCACCCAAACTGGATATGTGGTATTGGGCAGACAATAAAATTCCGATAAAAAATTACATCGCATGGTTTGTAACAGGCCTTTTCCTAATTGTAATTTTCAGAATTTTTAAAGTTAAAACTTCCGCCTTACTCGCTCCGGTTCTTTTGGTATGCCACGTTTTATTTTTTCTCATTCTATTTATGTTATATAATTTATAAAGTTGATAATCAAGGCAAAACATAACATTTTCATAGATACTTTCTTCAGGAAATACGTCATCTTAAAAATGAAACGATCGTTCAGTTCCATAACAGTTAACGGAACTTTTGCTGACAGGGGTTTACCTGTTCTGCTTATTTGCAACCATATAAGCTGGTGGGACGGAATATGGGCTTTATACCTAAATAAGAAAATTTTAAACCGGAAATTTCATTTTATGATGCTGGAAGAACAGTTACAGAAAAACTGGTTTTTTAAATACACAGGTGGATTCTCGGTTGCGAAGAAAAGCAGAACAATACTGGAGACGATAGATTACACTGCCGAATTGCTTCTTAACCCGAAAAATGTAGTGTTAATGTTTCCTCAGGGAGATATTAGAAGCATGCACCTGCATAAAATCCGGTTCGAGAAAGGAATCAGGAAAATTCTGGAGAAATCAAAGCCTGTTCATATTTTAATGGTTGCTAACTTTATCGACTATTTTTCAAAAGTAAAACCCGGACTTAATATTTTTTTTGAGGAATATAGCGGTGACACCGATTTGAACAATATTGAACTGGCATACAATAATTTCTTTGAAAAATGTATTCAATTGCAACAGGCAAAAAGTGAATAATATGGCAATTATCGTATGGGTTATACTTATTTTTTCTGTTTTACAGTTTGTTATTGCCTTAGTAAACCTGCTGTTTCAACCCAAATACACCATTTATAAAAATATTGAAAACAGCTTGGTATCTGTTCTAATTCCGGCAAGAAACGAAGAAAAGAATATCGGAAAACTATTGTCAGATTTACAGCAACAATCATTTAAGAATATCGAAGTAATTGTGTTTAACGATCAATCTAATGACAAAACAGAAGATATAGTAAATCAATTTGTAAAAAAAGATAAACGGTTTGTGTTGATAAATTCGACTGAATTGCCCGATGGCTGGTTGGGTAAAAACCATGCATGTTATACTCTGGGAAACCGTGCAAAAGGCTCCTGCTTTCTGTTTCTTGATGCCGATGTTCGAATAGGAAAAAATTTGATAGCGCAAATAGTAAGTTACCATAAAATACACCGGCTTTCGCTCTTGTCATTTTTTCCTATACAGCAAATGAAAACTTTGGGTGAGCAAACAACTGTGCCAAATATGAATTTTATTTTACTCACCATACTACCGCTTGTTTTGGTTGAGAAAACAAAATTTACTTCGCTATCAGCGGCAAATGGCCAGCTAATGCTTTTCAATGCAAATACTTATAAACAAATTCAACCCCATAAAAAATTAAGGATGTCGAAAGTGGAAGATATCGAAATATCGAGGTTATTCAAAAAAAATGGACTATCAGTTGCCTGTCATACAGGTAGTACCGAAATATTTTGCCGTATGTATAGCTCATTCCATGAAGCGGTAAATGGTTTTTCAAAAAACGTAATAATGTTTTTTGGCAATTCTACACTGTTGGCAATCTTATTTTGGCTTATAACAACCTTTGGTTTCGTTTTCATTTTATTGGAAAAACAATTGCCGGTTTTTATTGTATTTATTATTATTATTATTTCAACAAGAGTTATGGTAGCAATAAAAAGCAAACAAAATATAGTAAACAACATTTTGCTTTTTCCTGTTCAGCAAATTACACTTGGTATTTTTATTCTGAAATCAATTATTAACCGTTATCGAAAAAACTACGAATGGAAAGGAAGAAGGGTTTTATAGTAACCACCATTTTTATATTTTTATTGTTTACGGCAAATGCATCATATAAAACAGATATTTACAGGGCATTTATCAATAACAAAATGGATCAGTGGCAAGCTACCATCGACAAAATGGAAAAAAACAAACAAAAAGACAATGGCTATTTGCTACAACTGGTCAACTTTCAATATGGTTATATTGCATGGTGTATTAGTATGAAAGACGATAAAAAAGCAGCATCTTATCTAAAGCTTGCGGAAAAGAACCTTGCGCAGCTGGAAGATCAAAATGCCTCAATGGCAAGCATAAATGCCTACAAATCTGCATTTTATGGTTTCAGAATTGGCCTATCGCCGTTTAAAGCACCTTTTTTGGGGCCTAAAAGTGTTCGATATTCAAAATCGGCAATAGAACAGGATGCTAATAACCCGCTGGGTTACATTCAATATGGTAATGCTCAGTTTTATATGCCCCCCGTATTCGGAGGGTCAAAACAAGTAGCCATCGAATATTTTTATAAAGCCCTTCATCTCATGGAAAAAAATAAATCGGAGCTTAACGAAAACTGGAATTACCTGAACCTGCTTGTTATTATCGGCCAATCATACGAACAAACAGGGCAACTTAAAGAAGCAAAACTAATCTACGAAAAAGCGCTCAACATCGAACCACAGTTCTTATTTATGAAGGATGAATTATACCCTGAATTATTAAAAAAGATAAACGATTTAAATGAATAAAAAAGTACTTATCGTAGGTGCCGGCTTGGGTGGGTTAGCTGCCGGTTTACGGCTTGTAAAAAAAGGGTTCTCTGTTGAAATAGTTGAGAAAAACAATCAGGCAGGCGGAAGGCTAAACCAACTAAAGAAAGATGGCTTCACCTTCGATACCGGCCCCAGTTTTTTCAGCATGTCTTACGAATTCAAAGATTTTGCCCGCGAATGCAATATAAAACTGCCCTTCGAGTACACAAAACTCGATCCGCTATATGCTGTAAATTTTAAAGGCGAAACGAAAACCTATCACCTTTATAGCGACATTGAAAAGCTTAGTAGCCAATTCAACGAAATAGAACCTGAATTTAAGGAAAAGTTTGAACGCTATATCAAAAAATCGGGAGCACTTTTTAACGATACGGTTGACCTGGTCATCAAAAATAATTTCAACTCACTGGCAGCATATATTTTTACTTTAATGCGTGTAAATCCAGTGCATATCCCGGTACTTTTTAAAAGTTTCTGGCAACATGTAAAACAATATTTTTCATCAAAAGAAGCCCGGCAGATAATTTCGCTGGTGGCATTCTTTCTTGGCAGAACACCTTTTGACACTATGGGAATTTACAGTCTGCTTTCGTACACCGAATTTAAACACGATGGATATTACAACGTAAAAGGCGGAATGTACAAAATTGTAGAGGGTTTGTTGAATGAAATTCAAGCTGAAAAAGTAAAAATAAATTACAATACCGAGATTTCAGGATTTGAAGAAAAAAATGGAAAACTTGAATGTCTTACCGACAAAAATGGAAATAGGTGGACTGCTGATATTTATCTGGTAAACTCAGATGCCGCCTGGTTTAGAGGCAAAGTTTTAAACCGGCCTGCATATTCCGAAAAAAAACTTGATAAAATGAGTTGGACAATGGGATATCTGACTTTCTATTTAGGTATAAAATGTAAGTTACCGCAGGTAAACCACCACAACTACTATTTGGGTACAAACTACGAAGAATACGCCAACAATGTAATGAAAGACCCCGATATATTGCAGAAACCCTACTACTATGTAAACGTACTGTCAAAATACAATGAGTCTTGCGCTCCGGATGGATGCGAAGCGCTGTTTTTTGTGTGCCCGGTTCCAAACCTCTACTTTAAATCCAACTGGAACGACCGCGATGCCATTGTAGATAGCATTATCGAAGATTTTTCAGAACGAATAGGTAAAGATATCGGGCCAGAAATAATATCCCGAACCGTATATACACCGGAAGACTGGCGCGATAAATTTAACCTACATCGTGGCAGCGGCCTTGGCTTATCGCACAGTATGAGGCAAATAGGCGCATTAAGGCCCCGGAATTTTGATGAAAAATACAGAAATATGTTTTATGTGGGTGCATCCACCATTCCCGGTGCCGGATTGCCAATGGCTATCATCAGTTCAAAACTGGCAACAGAGCGAATTGAAAAATACAGCCGCCGCAAAAAACACTAATTTTATCGTTTCTAACAACAAATAACAATATTGGAAATAATTAAAACACAACCAGGCACATACTGATACAGAAAAATAAAGGTGTAAAACCAACTAACGATGGCCTATCCCCGATTCGATATTTATGGCAGCACCTCGGGCGATAATATCAGCAGCCATTTAAAGTTTAGGGAACCTGGCATTACCGATCGCTACGCGGAGAAAAAGAGAATTAATAACCGATGGGTTTAGACCAAATAGATAAAACAAACATGCCATTAGAGATATTTCAAAAGAGTTTAACCAATAAATACCTGACAAAATGAACATCAACAGAAGAATTTATATACTCAGTTTAGCCTGCGTATTCTTTTCCCTGGTAATATGGCCGGGTTGCAAAAATTTTACAAAAGAGAATAAAAATGAATACCGTGCCGATGTTATCGTTTATGGTGGCACTTCTTCGGCAGTAATCACTGCCGTTGAGGTTGTTCAATCAGGTAAAACAGTTATAGTAGTTTCTCCCGACTTGCACCTCGGGGGGCTCACTTCGAGCGGACTGGGTTTTACCGACACCGGTAACAAATCGGTTATTGGCGGATTGGCACGTGAATTTTACCACCGCATTTGGCTCCATTACAAAGATTCTGCAGCATGGAACTGGCAAAAACAATCGGATTTTGGCAATCGCGGACAAGGAACGGTAGCCATGGATGGTGAAAACCAAACCATGTGGCTTTTTGAACCGCATGTAGCAGAACAGGTCTTTGAAGATTTCGTTAAAGAAAATAACATTATGGTACTGCGCGATGAATGGCTCAACCGTGAAAAAGGTGTCCTAACCAACGGGAACAAGATTGTTTCTTTTTCTACGCTTTCCGGAAAAATATTTAAAGGTAAAGTTTTTATTGATGCTACCTACGAGGGCGACCTCATGGCTGCTGCCGGCGTAAGCTACCATATTGGCCGCGAAAGCACCGACACATATAATGAAAAATGGAACGGAGTACAAACAGGAGTTTTGCACCACAATCACTATTTTAAATCAAATATATCACCTTACAAAATACCCGGCGACCCTAAAAGTGGTGTTTTACCTCGTATCTCCACCGAACCACCGGGAGAATACGGCGCTGCTGACGATAAAATTCAGGCCTATTGCTTCCGTACCTGCATGACCAACCATCCGGACAACCGCCTGCCTTTTCCCAAGCCTGAAAATTACGATTCAACTCAATATGAATTGCTTCTGCGCATTTTTGATACTGGCAGAAAAAACTGGTTTAACAAATTCGACGAAATTCCCAATAAAAAAACGGATACCAATAACAACGGGCCGTTTAGTAGTGATAATATTGGCATGAACCACGATTACCCCGAAGCCAGCTATAAGCGTAGAAAAGAGATTATTAAAGAACACGAAGATTACCAAAAAGGATTGCTATGGTTTGTTTCCAACGATCCGCGTGTCCCCGATGATATTCGTAATAAAATGGCTGTATGGGGATTAGCAAAAGACGAATTTATCGACAATGGCAACTGGCCGCACCAGATTTATGTGCGCGAAGCAAGGCGCATGGTAGGCAATTATGTTACCACAGAGAACGATGTATTGCTTAAACGAAAAGTACCTGAGCCTGTTGGAATGGGTTCTTATGCCATGGACTCACACAATGTGCAGCGTTACATAACCCCCGAAGGTTATGTTCAGAATGAAGGCGATATTGGAGTTTTTCCACCTGCTCCCTACTCCATTTCCTATGGGTCAATTGTTCCCAAAAAAACAGAATGTACCAACCTTTTGATTACAGTATGCGTATCGGCAAGCCACATAGCATTTGGCTCCATCCGCATGGAGCCGGTTTTTATGATCCTAGGACAATCAGCGGCAGTAGCAGCATGCATGGCTATCGACAATAAAACAACTGTTCAGGATATCAACTATTCAGCATTGAAATCGGCTTTGGAAAAAAGAAAACAAATACTCACCTTTAACTCCGGAAATTAAATATCAAAAAAATCAGCCTCATGGTAACGTTTCTTATTGGATTGGCTATACTAATTTTAGGGTACGTTTTTTATTCACGTTTTGTTGAACGCTTTGCCGAAGTAGATGGCAATCGTCAAACACCCGCCTATTCCATGCAAGATGGGGTTGATTACGTTCCCCTTCCCTGGTGGCGTATTTTTATGATTCAGTTTTTGAATATTGCCGGACTGGGGCCTATTTTTGGTGCTGTTGCCGGCGCTATGTGGGGCCCGGTAGCTTTCCTGTGGATCGTTCTCGGCTCGGTGTTTGCCGGCGCTGTTCACGACTATTTCTCCGGAATACTATCTATCAAACATAACGGACTAAGTATCACAGAAATAGTAGGAATTTACCTTGGTAATGGCACCAAACAGTTTATGCGGGGATTTACCGTTATTTTAATGGTTCTGGTAGGTGCTGTTTTCATCATGGGCCCGGCAAAAATACTCGCAGGTTTGACACCCAACCTGGCCTCTATGACTTTTTGGATTTGGGTGGTATTTGCCTACTATCTGTTAGCTACCATGCTCCCCATCGACAAAATAATCGGGCGCGTTTATCCGATTTTTGGTGCAGCTTTACTCTTTATGGCTGTCGGGTTAATTATTGCTCTATTCATAAAAGGTTATCATATTCCGGAACTGAATATTAACAATATTAAAAACTACCATGTAAACGCAGAAGAGTTTCCCATTTTTCCAATGCTGTTTATTACCATTGCCTGCGGCGCAATTTCGGGCTTTCATGCAACGCAATCGCCGCTAATGGCCAGGTGCCTCACCAATGAAAAGCTGGGCCGGCGGGTATTCTACGGGGCTATGATATCTGAAGGTATAGTAGCACTCATATGGGCAGCCATAGGAATGAGTTTTTATGGTGGCATAGGCCAACTTAATGAAGTAATGACAGCCAATAACGGCAATGCGGCTTTTGTTGTTAATGAAATCTCCAATTCCTTACTGGGTAAATTTGGCGGCTTTCTGGCTTTACTGGGCGTCGTTGCTGCTCCAATTACTTCAGGTGATACCGCTTTCAGGAGCGCAAGACTTATTGTTTCCGATTTCCTGAAATTTAACCAAGGCCCCATAAAAAACAGGCTGATGATCAGCGTGCCGCTTTTTGTTGTTGGCTTTTTACTCACACAAATTAACTTTGCTATTATTTGGCGCTATTTTGCCTGGTCAAACCAAACACTTGCCATGATTGTATTGTGGACTATTACCGTTTTTCTTGCCCAAGAACGCAAGCTCTATTGGATAACACTTATTCCTGCTGTTTTTATGACGGCGGTAACGACAACTTACCTGCTTTTTGCACCCGAAGGGTTTGCTCTATCGAAAGAAATTGCATATACAATTGGCATAGCAATATCGTTGATCTCCGTTATCCTATTTTTCTTATTCAATAAAAAGGTGTATAAGGAAATAAGCACCTGAATTAAAATAATCTTCCGGCATTTAACCCGTAAAGAATTTTTCTTATTGTAGAATGAACATGTCCGGAACAGAATTAATTCGCACCAATATCAGGAAAAATTTATAGTCTAAAACAAATAATTAAGACCGATATACACCCCCATGGTTCCATCGCGTTCATCAGGAGCAAAACCTGCATCAGCCTTCACAATGAAGGTTTCATTCATCACTACTTTCAGGCCTGCACCATAGGAGTAGTGCAACTTCTCGGCATTATCATCAAAGAACATATCTCTGCCGGGATTTAAAGTAGCCCAGTTAATACCACTCTCAGATATTTCAATTTTATCTGTTACCTTTCCGAAATCAAGGAAACTTATCAACCCGAGATAAAAATCGTTATTAATAAACCGGAAACGGACAAATTTCCATCGTGCTTCCAGGTTTCCAAGAAAATAACCGTCACCAACCACCCGGTTTCTAAGTATTCCCCTCATGGTACTCGAACCGCCCAATCCTTCTGAACTTGCACTCAACAGTTCGGAAGTAAGCACCTGTGTCTGGTAATAAAATGGTGTATGCCCTGCAATAGTAGTCTGATAACTAAGGCGATATGCCAGCGAAAGATTTTTCGGCACAATGGTAAAATATTGCCTGTGTGTAAGGCTAAGCTTCACAAATGCGCTTTCGGCACCAAGAAATTCTGGTGCTCCCTCCAGTACAGCTTCCGTCCAGATGCCTTTCATCGGTGCATTCCTAAAATCGCGGGTATCATAAACCACACCGGCTTTAAATGTTGGCACAAAACCACCATCGGCTTCTTCTTCCGGGATAATACCCCAGTCAATATAGTTATCATATAAACCCTTAATATCACGCAACTGGTCTGCCTCATTTTTACCTTTATTTAACTTATCAATGTCTACCGAAGCCAACTTAAAATTGAGCAATGTAACACCTGTCGACCATAGCAGATTTTCTCCGGCAAGTACTCCCTGAAAATCGGTTTTAAAACGGAACATCTTCCTGTCATAATTGTAATACATCCTCGACTTGTAATCACTATTCTCATCGTCGGTCCAGGCCGAATTATAAACGGCATCGTAACCATTAAAACCATAAAAATCATAAGCCTGATCGGTAAGATAGCTCAGGTCAACAAAAAAGCGGATGCCATTGAGCAGCTTATCAGAATCGTAATAAAAACGATTAATTCCACTGCCTTTTGTGAAGCGCGAAACCTCAAAATACAGATGATGATCAGGTACCGGATAACGATGGCCATCGCCATAGTTGCTCACATCAACCAAGGCGCCATATTGAAAGCCGAGATCGGAGCCAAAAGTAATGGTAGGCAACAAGCCACTAAGTTTCCAACCCTTTTTTTGAGGTTTATCTTGCGCCGATACCGATAAAATCAGCATTATAAAAAAAACGAAAAGAATATTTTTTTTCATTGTATCGTTTATTTTCAGAATTTTAGACTTAAATATTTAAAATTCAAATAACTTTTTTTTCAATGAACTAAAATAGAAAAAATTGCGTAAAAAAAGATTGTCATATTTTGAAAAGGTAATATCCCTTACACAGACAAAAGTATTAGACGGCGAACAGCATCAGTAAAAATTTGACACCCTATTCCATTTTTATAAAAGTTATAAGATATTTTCCCAAAAAAATTTCTAATTTCAAGCACAAATCAACAGATAAAATCATTCAATAATAATTAAACTAATATGAAAACTAACAGAAGAAGATTTTTCCAACTCACCGGGCTGGCAGGTGCAGGGATTATAACAGGCGGGTTAAGTTCCTGCAAGCTAAATGAAAAGAACAACACCGAAACCCCATTGGCAGGTATTCTGCAATCGGTAGAACAAACACACAAGCAAACGTTTAACATGTGTGGCTATGCTGCCCCCAAAATTGAAACGGTGCGTGTTGGAATCGTAGGACTTGGTAATCGTGGCCCCGGAGCGGTAGAGCGTTTATCGAATATTGATGGTGTGAAAATAGCCGCGCTCTGTGATAAAGATATCGAAAGGGTTGCCAAAGGACAAAAAATACTTGAAAAACATAATCTTCCAAAAGCCAAAGAATACGGAGGCAGCGAAGATGCCTGGAAAGAAATGTGCGAAAACCCGGACTTAGACCTGATTTATATTTGTACCCCCTGGAGCTGGCATACCAAAATGGCTGTTTACGCCATGGAAAATGGGAAACATGCTGCTACAGAAGTACCTGCAGCAGTTACAGTTGACGAAGCCTGGCAACTGGTAGAAACCTCGGAAAGAACGAAAAAGCATTGTATGATGCTGGAGAATTGCTGCTACGATTTTTTTGAACTGCTTACGTTAAATATGGCACGGCAGGGATTTTTTGGCGAAATAGTGCATGTAGAAGGAGCTTATATTCATAACCTCCTTGAATCGAATTTCCAAAAAAATGGTTATTCAGACATGTGGCGCTTAAAAGAAAACCAGCACCGCAATGGCAACCTTTACCCCACCCATGGACTTGGCCCGGTTTGTCAGGTATTAAATATAAACAGGGGCGATAAAATAGACTATCTTACTTCTATGTCGACCAATGATTTTCAAATGGCAAAAAAAGCAGCAGAATTAGCTGCCAACGACGACTTTTACAACGAATTTAACACCGATCATTACCGGGGTAATATGAACACCACCTCGTTGCGTACCGTAAACGGAAAAACTATTATGATACAACACGATGTAACCAGTACCCGACCTTATTCCCGTATTCACCTGGTGAGTGGCACCGATGGAGCAGCACGGAAATACCCATCACCAGGCAAGATTTCAAAAGGGCATGGATGGATGGACAATGATGAAATGCAAGCATTAAAAGAACAATATACGCCCCAAATTGTGAAACTGGTAGGCGAAATGGCAAAAAAAGTGGGTGGCCATGGTGGTATGGACTTTATGATGGACTGGCGCCTGATCGATTGTCTGCGTAATGGCATTCCACTTGACCAGGATGTGTATGATGCCGCTCTCTGGAGTGTAATTGCACCACTAAGTGAATGGTCGGTTGCCAATAAATCAAATTCTATTGACGTTCCCGACTTTACCAATGGTGCATGGAAATCAAACACACCCGTTGATATTACGCTGTCGAAAGGAGGAACAACAACCGTAAGAGTTAAAGCCGAATCGGAAGAACAGTTAAATGTATAACTTATAGTACAAGGGAAACAACACTCAAAATCTAAAAAATAAGAGCCTGTAGTAGTTCCATAGAGAATGGTTAACTACAAATATGCAGGCACTAAGTTTTTTATTCTGCATTGCAGGTACAAGCAGAAAATTTTTAATAAGCCAATGGATTTGACCTTTGGGTAGGATTTTTTTGTTCAATTAAACAGGTTCATCAGTACCTGTTCTTTTTAATTCCCGCTTACAATAGCAATAAGTGTATCGCGCGGGTTATCTTCACCATCGATTAAACCAAAACTACCACTTTTGTAGTTCCAGTTGGCATAACCGATACCATTTTCTTCAAAAAGGGAGACCATATCGCGGTACCAGCAGTAAGCATCTGCTTCCGACGGGCCAGTAATAACGCCAAATTCGCCACAGTACAATGGCAACCCCAATGCTTTGGCTTTTACCATTGGTTTTTCCAACTGACCCGAGATCCAGTGTTTATCAAAAGCCCTGTTTACCCAACCTTCCACCAGAGGCTTAATACTATCAGGGAGATTATCAAACTCTTCAGGAGTGAGTATTATTCCCGGATAATGCACCGGGCCTGTGTAATCGCGTAAACTTGTCCAGCTTGAATGCCAATGGGTCAGCAAGAACGGTTCGTAAAAATGAAAACTTAGTATTATGTTGGGATCGTTTTCGGGCACTTTTAAAACATCGAAAGTTTGTACCTGTTGCCATTTATTGGAACCAATAACAATTTTTCGATTTGGCTCAAGTTCGCGAACTGCTTTTACAGCACTGGCAATCAGCTCATTCCACTGCTCAGGGTCATCGGCTACTGCTTCGTTCATCAATTCGTAAGCTACCAATGAATTTGGATATTTTACCAGCGCTTTTGAAAGATCGCGCCAAAGGCCACAAAACTTTTCCTGCTCCTTAGGGTCAGTCCATAAAGGTTTTTCTTTAGCATTGAAGTGGTGTGAGCGCAAGATATGTAAATCCACAATCACACGAAGGTTATTCTCAGCACACCAGTCAATACAATTGGCCATCAGCTGAAAAGCATCCTCATGGCGGTTTCCGTTTTCATCCCACATCTGTTCTTCATCAATGGGAAGGCGGATGTGGTCGAATCCCATCTGGGCAATATTTTCGACATCGGCTTTCGTAAAAAATCGCTCCCTGTCTGCACCTCTTTTATGGCTCTGCGAAAGCCAGTGGGCAATATTTGTACCTTTTATAACCTCAAAGTTTCCGGCTTCTTTGGGCTTATTAGGCTGACAGGCAAAAATCAATATTGTCAGCACAGCTATATACATTTTTTTCATAACATGAAAATTAAGATTATCCCTTCTAAAATAGTTAAAATAGATCATTATGGCATATAATTACTGACCTATTCATTTTTACCTATCAAAATGCCTGATACATTCTATAAACCAAAACTGTTTGCTTTACACAGGTACAGGCACCTGCCCGACCAGATGTAACCACTTGGCGAGACTCTCCAAATTGACTGAAGCCGGATTGTACTTCCTAAAAACACCACAATTATAATTCCATGGTTCATTAGCAGAATGCTTTTTACGCTCAACTTTCTGACGTACCATACTCCTATAGCATTAAAACACAAAATATAAAGGTAATTTACGACTATTCCCTCTCATTATTATAAGATTTTGACCCAGTTTTATTAAACTTGTAAGTTATTTGTTCAAATTTTAAAACACTAGTTATGAAAAATTCATATCTACTTTCAATTATCATTTTATTGACAGTTATTCTGTTCTCTGGTTGCAAGCCCATTGAAAAAAATGAAAACACACCTAACATCATTTATATTATGAGCGATGACCATGCTTACCAGGCAATCAGTGCTTATGGTTACGAGCTGAATGAAACACCAAATATTGACCGACTTGCGGAGGAAGGCGCTATTTTTACCCGAGCTTGTGTGACTAACTCTTTGTGTGCACCAAGCCGCGCAGTTTTACTTACTGGCAAACATAGTTTTATCAATGGTAAAGTTGACAACGTGCAGCCCTTCGACTGGAACCAACCTAATTTCCCTAAAATAATGCAAGCCAATGGTTACCAAACAGCAATGATAGGTAAAATTCACCTTGACGGGATACCGCAGGGGTTCGATTTTTCTATGGTGCTGCCAGGACAGGGAGAATACTATAACCCCGATTTTTTAATTGATGGCAAAAGTGTTCGAAAAGAAGGTTACGTTACCGATATAATTACTGAAACAGCACTTGACTGGCTGAAAAATAAACGTGACCAGAACAAACCGTTTTGTCTTTTATACCACCAGAAAGCCCCCCACAGGAACTGGCTCCCCGCACCTGAATATGTAAACCTTTACGATGACAAAACATTTGATCTTCCTGACAATTTTTTTGACAATTATTCAGGCATGGGCACCGCAGCAGAAGAGCAGGAAATGGAAATTAACCGCGACATGATGTGGGGACATGATTTTAAACTGATTGTTGACCCCGATGGCGACAGCACCTATTTTATTCGCAATCTGAAAAGAATGAATAATAAGCAAAGAGCAAACTGGATGGCCGCTTACGAGCCTAAAAACCAAGCTCTACTTGCAGATATGCCAGAGGGAAAAGAGCTGGCAAAATGGAAGTTCAACCGTTATATAAAAGACTACCTTCGCTGCATAAAATCGGTTGATGACGGTGTTGGAGAGTTGCTCGATTACCTCGATGAATCGGGCTTAGCTAACAATACCATTGTGGTTTATACCTCCGACCAGGGTTTCTACCTTGGCGAACATGGCTGGTTCGACAAACGCTTTATGTATAAGCAATCTTTACGAACGCCTCTTTTAATACGCTATCCCAAAGAAATTAAACCGGGGAGCAAAATCAACAACCTAGTTCAGAACCTCGATTTTGCACCTACATTTCTCGACTATGCTAATATTGAAATTCCTAAAGAAATGCAGGGCGAGTCGTTCAGAGACCTGGTGGCTGGTAAAACTTCAGACTTCCGCGATGCCATCTACTATACTTATTATGAATATCCGGCTGTTCACATGGTAAAAAGGCACTATGGAATCGCTACTGACCGCTATAAACTTATCCATTTCTATTACGATGTCGACCAGTGGGAACTTTATGACCTGAAAACAGATCCGGATGAAATGCACAATGTATATGGCGATCCCGATTATGCAGAAATTCAGAAAGAACTTCATGAAAAACTTACTGGCCTGCGCAAAAAATATGGCGACAGTGACGACCTGGATCAACATTACCTGAACAAATACCTTGAAGCCAAAAATAAATAGCCAACCTGATTAGTTGAATTGGTCAGACATTTTTCTAAGCAGCTGCTTTTCGTTTTTTGACAATTATCATCAACACGATAAACATAAAATAAAACCATTTTATGCATTAAGCAATTCAAATGACTGACATACAGCACTTTAATAAACAAATTTAATGGTTATTACATTTTATAAACAATGCAGGTTAGAATGAATATGAAAAAAAATGTACTTTTGAATGAAATAACCAGATTCAAATTAAACGATGCAAAAGAAAACATTCATCACACGATTAATATTATTAGTATTAATTACACTTTTTGTTTCATGCGATCTTTTAAAGCATGATGCCCCCCCGACACCTGAAGATAAATACCTTGTTAGTTACGAAAAACATAAAACCTACCTTACCAACCTGATAAAATCTTTTTTGAATATTGCAGCAGAAAATACTCCTGAGCTGGAAAGTACTATTGAGGAAGTAAAACACAGTATATCTGTCTATACTATTTCCTATCTGACTACTTTCAACGGGAAGGAGGTTGTAGCATCAGGACTAGTATCTGTACCCAATTCAGGCAATATTCAATTTCCCATGATAAGTTTTCAGAATGGAACAAATACCAGCCATGCCAAAGCACCTTCCGAGGCTCCCGACAGCGAGTTATTTATGATGCTTGAATTTGTGGCATCAACCGGATTTGTTGTTGTAATTCCCGACTATCTCGGCTTTGGTGTTTCCGATACAATGTTTCACCCTTACCTTGACAAAGCCTCTACAGTACAGTCGGTTTCTGACATGTGGAAAGCTGTTGAAGAGCTGCTGAATAATTACCTAAATATAAAAATAAACAACGACTTATACATAACCGGCTATTCTCAGGGTGGATGGGCAACTATGCAGCTACAAAATGCAATAGAAAGTGGATTAGTTCCTGATTTCAACCTTAAGGCAAGCGCCTGTTGTTCTGGCCCTTATGACCTGAATTATATTAATAATTATGTACTGAACATCGACCACTACGGAAAACCGCACTTTCTGGGATATGTTTTCAATAGTTATAAGAACCTTGGAATCATCAACACACCTTTTAATGAAGTGTTTAAACCGCCTTACAATCAACTGGTAGACGACTTATACGACGGATCGCTAACGGGTAATTCCATAGATCAACAATTAACAACCGATATGACAGCCTTTTTTACCGATGATTACAGGCAAAATGCTACTACCGACACAAAGTTTAGTTCGATTATCAATGCAATGAAAAACAATAGTATAAAAGCCTGGAAAACAATTACTCCTACACGCCTTTACCACGGCACTGCCGATGATCTTGTTCCCGAAGAAGTGTCGAAAAATATTTATGATGAATTTTTAACACAAGGAATAACTGACGGCATGGTTGAATACATCAGCTTTCCCGGCCTTAACCACACAACTGCAATTATACCCACCGAATTGTCAGCGATGAACTGGTTTATTGAATTGAAAAATAGAGAGTAAGCAAACTAAAAGCAATTTTAAAAATGGATAGAAGAAAATTTATTGTTAATAGTGGTGTGCTTTCAGCAGCAGTAATAACCGGGCCTCTAAAAAGTTTTGCTAATATTGAAAATAATACTGACAATAAATTTGTCACCAAACGTCCGCCAGCAAACAAACGTACTTTTAATAGTACAGCGGTTGAAGAAACCATAAAAAAGGTAAAAGCAAAGATTGCCGATAAAGAACTTGCCTGGTTATTCGAAAATTGCTATCCCAATACACTCGATACAACTGTTGATTATGAAATTATAGATGGCAGGCACGATACCTTTATTATAACCGGAGATATTGATGCCATGTGGTTGCGCGATTCCACCGCACAGGTATGGCCATATATGCAATTGCTCCGCGAAGATGAAAAGCTGAAAAACCTTGTTAACGGGTTAATTAACCGCCAGGTTAAATGCGTGCTTTTAGATCCTTATGCAAACGCCTTTTACAAAGATATGACAAAGGAGTCGGAGTGGAAAAGCGACCATCCAAGCCCACAGGCAGGAGTTCACGAGCGCAAATGGGAGATCGACTCTTTGTGTTATGTTATCCGCCTTTCAAATCGATATTTTGAAATTACCGGCGATGATTCTGTTTTTGATGAAAACTGGGACAGGGCAATGAGGCAAATTGTGAAAACCTTTAAAACAGAACAACGTAAGAACGGCAAAACACCATACCGGTTTATGCGTAGAACCAGTGTCATGATAGATGCCCCTGTTTTCAACGGCACCGGAAGACCTATACAGCCAGTAGGGTTAATTTGCTCCATGTTCAGACCGTCTGACGATGCCACGCTTTACCCTTTTCTTATACCTTCAAATATTTTTGCTGTTGCTTCACTTGAACAACTACATGATATTTACAACTATGTTTTGCACGATTCTGATTTTGCACTTGAATGTAAAAAACTGGCGCGTGAAGTTGATCTGGCAATAAAAAAATATGGTATAACCAACCATAAAGATTTTGGTGAAATTTATGCTTACGAAGTGGATGGATTTGGAAACAGCATTTTTATGGACGATGCCAACGTTCCTTCATTAATGTCATTGGCATACCTGGGTGCCCATCAGCCTACCGACGAACTATACCAAAACACAAGAAAGTTTCTGCTTAGCGACAGTAATCCCTACTATCTGAAAGGCAATGCCGCCGAAGGACAGGCAAGTCCACATACCGGAAAAGATATGATTTGGCCTATGGGCATTATTTTGAGGGCAATGACCTCTATTGACGATGAGGAAATAGTCCATTGCCTTAAAATGCTAAAAGCAAGCCATGCCGGAACAGGGTTTATGCACGAAGCTTTTAAAAAAGACGATCCTACAATTTATAACCGCGCCTGGTTTGCATGGACAAATACACTGTTTGGTGAATTGATAATAAAAATATCCAAAGAGCGGCCACATATTTTAACACAAAACTTAGATTGACCAGGTTATTTTTCATTTCCCCAAGCCAATTTAAAGCGGTTTCTGCAAGCAATTATTGTAGTTTTTAAGTATCTTAGCTTATTATTAGTAAAACAATTAAACATATTTCAGATGAAACTAATTTCAGCTATATTCTTAATAATCATAACATTAAACGTTACAGGCCAAAACCGCGAACATGCTTTCGAGGTAAATGATAAACTAGGCCGTGGAATAAATTACGGAAACATGTTTGAAGCGCCGTCAGAGGCAGCATGGGGCAACCCCTGGAAACCGGCATATGCCCGAATGATTGCAAACCTCGGGTTCAATCACATACGCATACCTGTGCGCTGGGAACCTGACTCGCGTTCTTCTGCGACACCTCCTTATACTATTAAACCAATTTTTCTGAACAGGATAAAACAGGTAGTAGATTCAGCACTAAATAATAACTTATATGCTATTATTAATATGCATCACCACAACGACCTGTTTGCCGATCCTATGGGGCAAAAAGAAAGGTTTCTTGCACAATGGAAACAAATATCAGCTTTCTTTAAAGATTACCCCGATAGCCTCTTATTTGAGATTTTAAACGAACCCAATGGCAATGTTACTGCCAGTATATGGAATGATTTTGCAGCCGAAGCCCTTGATACCATAAGGGTAGAAAACCCCGAAAGAATAGTTTTGATAACTACTTCAAACTGGGGAGGGCTTGGCGGATTACCATATCTTCAATTACCTGACGACGAAAACATCATCCTTACAATTCATTACTACAATCCGTTTCACTTTACCCATCAGGGAGCTGGATGGGTAGCTGGTTCAGATGCATGGTTAGGCACTACATGGGAAGATTCGAAAACAGAAAGACAGGTAGTGAAAAGTGATTTTGCACCATTGATTGCATTCAGTAATCAGCATAATATACCTGTTCACGTTGGAGAGTTCGGATCTTATTCGACAGCCGATGAAAGGTCGCGCTCTAAATGGTCAACTTTTATTCCCCGTTACATAGAATCCCTCGGTTTTAGCTGGGCTTACTGGGAATGGAGTGCAGGATTTGGAGTATACAAGCCCAATACCGGACAATATGTTGATTATCTTAAAGATGCTCTATTACACAACCCTTTACCTGACCCTGCAACTTATGTAGGCACAACTGTTTATCATTCCGATTTTCGAAATACCAAAGATGGTTGGGTACTATATAAACAATCAACGGCATCGGCAACGTTAACAACATCAGACAACAATCTTGTTAGCACCATAAGCAATGGCGGCACCCAGGAATGGCATGTACAGCTTGTAAAAAATAACATTTCTTTAAAAGCAGGGAAAAAATACAGATTCTCGTTTAAAGCTAAAGCCGACACCGCCCGAATTGCATCAACTTATCTTGGTATGAGTGTATCTCCCTGGTCATCATATAGTGGTTATAATAGTATATCTGTTACCGATACCTTTAGCCATTACACTTTTATGTTTGATATGACCCAAAACGATAATAATGCCAGAATTGTATTTGATCTGGGTACTTCTGATGTCGATTTTACCATGACTGATTTTCTGTTAGAAGAAGTAGTTTTGGTACCTCCGGCTGAAGCTACCATTGCACCTGATTTTAAAACAACTGTTTTTCCAAATCCTGTCGGAGAACAACTTTTTGTAAATAACCTCGACAATTTCAGCCAGGCAACTGTTTTGAACATCAATGGCAAAGTGATATCTAAAAGAGTGCTTTCTCCTTACCTTAACAGTTTATCAACCAACGATATGCCTCCTGGAATTTACCTTGTCCGTCTTTCGGGAGACAAGGGTAGCATTTCATTAAAAATTATTAAAAAATGATTATCTACTTTGCAACTTCCTAATAAATCCTAACCTAATAACTTAAAAGAAAATAGCGTTGTCGATGCCGTTTTGTATCCCTGGTTACCATCAATAGTACGATTTAAAATCAGACTATTAGCTGGCCTTAAAGGTTTTCCCACAGGAGCAATAACACATCTATTTTCAATTACTTAACAGGGATAAGATTAAACTTATCCCAAAATCAGGTCTTACCACCCAATATACTATATCTTTTAATCCATTTTTAAATTTTAGAAAATTCACACCCTGTTGAGCTAAAAAACAGATTGCATTGCTACTTTTGGCTTTAAATTGAATTCTGATGAAGATTAAAGTAAACCCTGAGGCGAAAGCATTAATTTTTGATTTGGATGGCACCTTGTCCAACTCGCTACCTGTACATTTAGCTACCTGGAATAAAATAGGTGAAATTTACGGATTTAAATTCGATGCAAATATTTTACTTGAAATGACCGGGCGTCCTACTATCGAATTTGCCAAACGTGTTGTTGAACAGTATGGATTACAGGAAAACCCCGAAAAAATTGTGAAAATAAAGCAGCAGGCTTTTAGGGAATTGCCGCATTTGTTGCAGCCGATAAAAGAGGTAGAACAAATTGTGAAAGCATACTACGGTAAGTTGCCAATGGCCGTGGGAACCGGTGCAAGCCGGCAAAGCCTCAATATTCAGTTAAAAGCATTAGGATTTACCCATTATTTCGATATCACCATTTCTGCCAATGATGTGGTTAACCACAAACCTCTTCCTGATACTTTTCTGGAATGTGCACGGCTCATGGGAAAAAAGCCGGAGTTTTGTCAGGTTTTCGAAGATGGAGATCTGGGAATTAAAGCAGCAAAAACTGCCGGCATGATAGTTACAGATGTACGCCCGTTTATCAACTACGGAGAATGGCTCCGATCTTGATAAAAAAAGTGATAACTACTTTGAAAAGAAAGCGTGGCAACATTCTTTAAGTAAAAGTTTTATGAAAACGCAGGAATAAATTCTCAAAACAACTGAAAGTCTCCAATCTCTTTGCCAATAACCACAATTCTGGTATACGGCTGATTAGCAATATTATCGCTCTCTGTTATTTCAAAACTGCCTCCTACTCCCTGTAGTATGTATTCGTAAATCTCGTTCCGAAAGCAAAGTATACCTTTTATGCGATATACTTTTGATTTATAAACATCAAGGTTATATGACAGCCGCTGTACAAAGTCATCTTTTTCGAGCAAATGATTGAAAGTGAACGTTTTTGAGTGAATTCCAGAATGAAGTAACCTATTTGAAGGCAAATCTGGCAGAAACCCGGGCTGGTAAATCTTCTCATCCGGATTATACTCGGTACTAAGCCCATTTACAGGAAGTATAACTTTGCATGCAGGGTTAATTTTAGCAACGCTGTTCTTTATCTTTTCCGCCTTATAACCAGAGACCTTTTCTACTTTACTTATTAGAATCATATCGGCAGAAGCTACCTGTTTAACTGCAACTTCTTCTTTAAGCTGAGATTGAAAATTTATGGCATCCACAATACAGATAGTTCCGTTAAAAGTAAAAATTTCCTTTAGCTTTTCATTCTTAAAAAATGGCATCGCTACCTGTGCAGGATCAGCAAGTCCGGTGGTTTCTATCAACAGGTTATCAATATTTGGAAACCTCTCAGCCAGTTCGGCTAAAACCAGGTCGTATTCCCCGGAGATAGTACAGCAAATGCACCCATTTTTCAATTCGAACATACGGCTGGCATCTACCCCTTTTACTATCGTAGTATCGATGGAAACTTCACCAAACTCATTTTCCACCAACGCAAACTGCCTATTTTGATGTTGTTTTAGAACCTGATTGATAAAAGTGGTTTTCCCGGCACCCAAAAACCCTGTAATAACCGTTACACCTATTTTATTTTTACCATACATTTAAACTGAACTTTAATCCGGAGCCACCAAAATTAATTTAACTGAACACACCAAAAAGGTTTAAAATAACCAAAACCAGTGCCGCAATAAGTACATAACGCACATATTTAGCTCCGCCTTTTACGGTAAAATGAGCACCCAGCCATGCACCAGCCATATTGCCCGCAGCAAGTATCAATCCAGCGGTATAGTCAACCTGGCGATGATATATAAAAATCGACAGCGAGAAAATTGTAAAGACCAAAATAATCAGCGACTTAACAGCATTTGCCCTAACCAGCCCCAAACCGCTGCCCAGAACCAAACCGGCAAGCAGAAAAAAACCCACACCCATTTGGATAAACCCTCCATAAAAACCTATTAAGAAAAAAATAGTGTATTGCAAGAATGAAGGTTTTGCAGCCGATGTGCCAGCCTGTTCCTTCAGCCATGCATTTGGCTTTAACACTACAATAAACAGCATAACCACCATTAACACTGCAATAATCTTTTTTAATGCCGCAGGATCAATTTCCACGGCCAATAATGTTCCTGCTATTGCCCCTGCAATTGCCGGAATGGTTAGTTTTGAATCATATTTCAGGTCTAAAACCTTTTTTTGCCGAAATGTATTAACACCAATAATACTTTGGAGCAAAATACCAACGCGGTTTGTTCCATTGGCAATATTGGCAGGTAATCCCAACGACATTAACAATGGCAAGGTAAGCATCGACCCGCCTCCGGCAATTATGTTGATAAAACCTGTTAAAATGCCAATGCCAAGTAAAGCCAGAGCCATATGCCAGTCAACAATTGCCAAAGTGTTATTTTTTAAAATAGAAGTGTTTGCAAACAGACGTAATTAGAATCGAGGCAACACATCTCGCTCTGCCGAGACATCAAATTATAATTACTTTATTATCAACAATATATTTGTTTTTCAGCTTTTTTAGTAATTAAAAAGCGGGTAATCTTTCATCATTGAATGAACTTTTTCGCCAACATTTTTCAGTGTTTTTTCATCGTCAATATTTGAAATCACATCGTTAATTAGCTGAACAATCTCGGGCATCAGGGTTTCTTTTACACCACGGGTAGTTATAGCAGATGTTCCAACACGCAATCCTGATGTTTGAAACGGCGACCGGCTATCGAAAGGTACCATATTTTTGTTGACGGTAATTTCTGCTTTCACCAGTGTATTTTCTACCTGTTTGCCAGTAATTTCGGGGAATTTTGTCCGCAAATCGATTAACATGGAGTGGTTATCTGTTCCCCCTGAAATAACTTTGTATCCCAGGTCAATAAAAGCCTGAGCCATTACGTCAGCATTTTTTTTCACCTGCTGCTGATATGTCTTAAATTCGGGAGCTAACGCTTCACCAAAAGCTACTGCTTTGGCTGCAATAACATGCTCAAGCGGCCCACCCTGCTGGCCAGGAAAAACAGCTGAATCAAACAACGAAGACATCGTACGTACTTTCCCTTTAAGCGTTGTTATGCCATAAGGGTTCTCAAAATCTTTGCCCATTAGTATAATACCTCCACGAGGGCCACGCAGTGTTTTATGGGTAGTTGAAGTAACCACATGGGCGTATTCAACAGGATTATCAAGTAAGTTGGCGGCAATAAGCCCGGCCGGGTGTGCCATATCGATCATCAGAAGAGCACCAACACTATCTGCTATTTCGCGCATTCGTTTATAGTCCCAGTCGCGGCTGTATGCCGAGGCACCACCAATAATAAGTTTAGGCTTGTGTTCCATCGCCAACGTTTCCATTTCATCGTAATCAACCAGCCCGGTATCCTTTTTCACTTTATAAGCAATAGGATTATAAAGAATTCCCGATGAATTTACATACGAACCGTGAGACAAATGGCCGCCATGAGAAAGATCGAGGCCTAAAAAAGTGTCGCCGGGATTGAGGATAACACTTAACACGGCAGCATTAGCCTGTGCTCCAGAATGTGGCTGAACATTTACCCACTCGGCATTGTACAGTTGTTTTAAGCGATCAATGGCAAGCTGCTCTGTCATGTCCACAAACTGGCATCCACCATAATAGCGCTTCCCAGGATAACCTTCAGCATACTTGTTGGTTAATACCGACCCCATGGCTTCAAGCACCTGGTCGCTGACAAAGTTCTCCGATGCTATTAATTCAATGCCACCTAACTGACGTTCGTGTTCTTTTTGGATAATGTCAAATACCTGTGTATCTCGTTTCATTTAGTTAAATCTTTGATTAAGTGCCTAAAAATAATACTATTTGAGCATTTGGCAGATATTGCTTTTGCGGTTTTTTGATTATTTTTCAACAACACTGACAAATAGATGTGAAAACAATAAATAAAATGCATGATTAGCCGAAAACAGCCCAATAGACTTCTATTCCTTTATACTGGAAAGGGTGTAGCCAATTGTAGATTGTCCTGCACCTACGTTATTTCCATTGCTTGTAATTCAAAAAAAACCGGGGTTATGTTTTCCCCGGTTTTTTAATATTTCACTAGACAATAAGTCTTTAAACAAGTTATCTGCTCAATCCCCGCCTGGCAACATTGTCTTTCAATATCAATGGCCTGGGAGTTTTTGCTTTACCCGATTTTGTCGAGCCTTGTACCACATCCTCATAATTTGCCACGGTAAACTTACTACCTGCAATAGTTATTTTTGCCAACACAGCATTGTTTGCATAACCTCCCTCGTCATCTGCGCCGGGTTCATTGGCATTAACAATATTCGATGGGTCTTGTGCAATCCAAACATCAAAGTCCGTTCCAACTTGGTATGCGTGTACAAAAACCGGTATATTTGTTGTATTTCCATATCCGGCAAATCCATTTGACCACAAGTCGAACCACAAAACATACTCACCATCAGGCAGTTTACCTGGTGCAAGTTCAATGTGCTCCGGATGGTTTCCTGTTGCGCCATCATAAATTCCCACATCTGTTGCCCAAGGATCATTAATATCGAAACCAGTAGCTGTCGAAATAATCGCATCAAAATCAGTATTTACACTTGTTGGATAAACACCCAATTCGCCTAAATCAATATCAACATCCCAATGGACATCCAAAGTAAGGTTTGGAGACACTAAATTTCCAACGGTGGTTTCAATTACCGGAAAAACATTATCCGGGCTAACCAGATGCTTTTCGGCAAGACTGTTAATGGTAAGTGATAAAGCAAGATTTTGATCATCTTCAGGCTTTATGTCGGCATAAGTATAAACAACCATTTTGCCTTCCGTTTCCCATGGATCAATTGTAATAACCCCGTCAATATCAAAATCCTCACCTTCTACAAGGGTTGTCTGCTCTTTAACTACAGGAGTAAAAGTAAGTGACCTGTCGATGGGGCGATTCATTTTCAAAGTGTAAACAAGCGTATCCCCTTCAACAATAGGCCCGGTATTATCAAGCGTAAATGATTCAATCAGCGGATAGGTTTCATTGGGCTTGACTATCGGCATAGCATCCTGTTCTGCCGTACGGAGCATGTCGCAGGAAACAAACCCGACCATCAAAAAGAACAGGACTGGTACTATATATTTCGAAATATTTCTCATTTTATTATGTTTAATAATTCTTAATTTAATTTATCAGTTAATCGGTGTAAGCTTTTCCCAGAAAATTCGATCGCCACCATCACCTGTATAATAGTAGTATAAATAAATAATACCTGTATCCGGATCGAAACGAGATACTTTAGAGGGATCATTCGGATCTCCTAATTTAACATCATAAGGCCAGGTAACATCAACTACAAAATCAATCGAGTTATCAGAATTTACAGTTATCCAACACAAATCTTCCCAAATAGAAAAATTCGTTTGGCATTTTCTGCCGGTAACAGCTACAAGTTCTTTGTCATTATGCCTTACACCACCATAAGGTTCGCCATTCGGGCTTGGTGGATAATCTCCGCCTGCAGACGGGTGCCAATAATACAATTCCGAGTCATACGTAAGAGCGTATGGGTTTGGCGGCGTAAAATTAAGATTTACTGTTGCTTCTTTACCCGAGGCAATAACACCGTTTGCTCCGGTTACATTTGTCACCTTTAAATACAAAACAGGTGCTTTATAATCCTCATACTCTGGAGAATCTTCCATTGGAGGGGCATTGCCATCAGTAAGTAATTTTATATTAAGGTAACCCAAATAGTTATTACTTTCCTTTAAAACCATTGTTTTTTCCATGGTATAGTGAACACCTTCAATAGCTGTCGACCCTTCCATTGCGGCAAAAGTAACAGTCAAATCGCCGCTGATACTGTTTTTAGTTGGGCCGACCAAAAGAACTTTTATAGTTTTATCGTATTCGGCTCCATTTGCCAATACCGTAAGATTTACTAAACCCGTACCATCAAAAGTGACCAGACTAGGCCCCTGGCCGTTTAAGTCAAGGTCTGTTTCTTCGTTAACCAGGCACGAGCTAAACAATCCCGCAGCCAGCACAAAAAATAATATATATTTCAATGTTTTCATTTCTACAATATTTTTAAATTATTTACCCCAGAAAATTTTATCGGTAAATGCATCAGGTTGAGCTGGCACATTTTCGCCGTTAGAAGAGTACTCGCCTGCCGGGTAATAAAGCCTTACCGGACGATCTGGTTTTGCCGACTGTAAAGATATTGGCAGATCGGCCGGATACCCAGTTCTGCTGTAGTCAAACCAAGATTGTTCGGCTGTTATACCATTAACAGCTATCCATTTTTGTGTAATAATTGCCTGCAATTTATTTGGTGAATCATCCCAGCCTACCAAATCTTTACTTTGTGCAATATAGGTGTCAAAATCAGAAGCATCCACTCCTAAATAGTTAAATGATGCCTCGATGCCGCTTTCATAGAGTGTCTTAGCATCGTCACCAGCTGTTATTAATTCTTTTAATTTTGCTTCAGCCTGATTCAAATAACACTCTGCCAATGTATAGATAACAGCATCCTGGCTGGGATCCTTAAGCAAGCCCGGGCCAATGTTTGAAACTAACTCAGGTACAAATTGGTCTGGTATTGGCGTATCGTAATCGAGCAATCCCTGAACCACACCAAGATGACCAGTTGATGGTTTTTCATAAAGGAAATTAATCCTTGGATCGGATGTATTATTCAAATAATCCAGAATGTATTTGGTAGCACAGGTTGCATTGTTATCCATGGTTGTCGTTCCACTTGCATCCCATCCAAAATAATTCCAGAACGGGCTTTGTTTGTCTTCTTCTTTTACATAACCCGGGTTTACAGCAACATCAGAGGTAACATAACCTGAACCTTCGCTGGCAATTTTGGCAAATTCTGCCTGAAGATAACCATCTCTGCCAGACATACTCGATTGGCGAACCAGAATTCTCAGCTTAACAGTATTTGCAAATTTCTTCCAGTTTGTCATATTGCCACTAAAAATAATATCATCCTCACCTGGAACCATAGTTGTACTTGTAGCGCTGTTAATTAGCGTTATAGCTGTATCGAGACTTATGATAAGGTCTTCATAAATAGTTTGCGCATCGTCGTACTTTGGTGTTGCCTCATCGCTTCTCATCAAAGCTTCGGAGTAGGGTACATCACCATAAAAATCAACAAGTAACTGAAAATGATAAGCTTTCATTATTTTGGCAATTGCCCTGTAGTTGTCATACTTCTCTCCTTCGAGTTTATCAAGTATTTGGTATTGTTTTAATGCTGATGAATAAGAGTCATTAAATATCCTCTGGTAAAATGAAGAAGTCACGTTATACTTAAATTCATCTGTATACCAGGAGAAACCATCACTTTGGCTCCAGTTGTACATCATCATATTACCAACACAATTAGCTCTTCTCCCGTTCTGTATTATATTGGCAGTATAAAATTGTGCTGTTGGCAAAACCAAGTCGGGTGTTACACTCACCGGGTTGTTCGGATCTTCATTTACATCGAGGTATTTATCGCAAGATGCAAGCCCGATCACAAACAACATTAAACTAGTATATTTTAATATTTTTTTCATTATTGTCTGTTTTTAGAATTCTACATTTAAACTAAAACCGTACGATTTGGTTGGTGGTGATTGAAAATATCCACCGATACCAATTCTGTTATCATTCTTATTGTTGAATTCCGGATCTGAAAACCTGTTTTCTGCGGGAAGCCAGGTCAATAAATTTCTTCCGATAAAACCAACGGTAACTTTTTGTAGCGGCGTTTTGGCAAGTAAATTTGAAGGTAATTCGTAGTTAACTGCCAATTCCCTCATCTTAAGTGCTGTTGCATCTTTTACATAATTGGACTTTACATCGTTATACACATCAGTCCAATAACTTTGACGACCGCCCCTAACCTGAATATTTGTGTTTTCTACATAAACACCAGGACTGGTTTCAAGAACTGAATTTGGAATAACAAAATCCTGACGGTTAGCAGAAACACTTGCTACTGAACGTCCTGTAAATTCCATTGCATCAGAGCCTTCTTCGTAATAAACGTGTCCGGTCCTATAATCCCAGGTAGTAGAAACAGAAAAACCTTTAAACTTCAAAACAGAGTTTAATCCAATTATATAATCAGGAGTGGTTTTACCAAGATTGGCTAACGCACTTTCTGTTAAAGGATGGCCACTTACCGGGTCAACAATTATTCTTCCCTGTGGGTCGCGCTTGTACACATTTGCTTTCATTTGGGGAAAAGCCTTGCCAACAACTGCATATATACCACGTTGCCCGGTTGTAGTTACTGCTACTTCATCCAATCCTTCGTAGATTTCATTAACAACAGTTTCGTTTGAAGTATAGTTAAGGTTCAAGTCCCATTCAAAACCGCCAACATTTAAAACATTTCCACCAAGCGTCAATTCAAGCCCTTTCCCTTGTAATTCACCAATATTGGTAAGGAACGATGTAGATGCAGAGGTAATAGAAGGTGTTGTAAATGTAATAAGGTCGGTGGTTAATGTGTTAAACCATGAACCATCAAACCATATTCTGTTGTTAAACAATCCAATATTAAGGCCAATTTCTGTCGTGTTTATTTTCTCTTTCGATATATTGGCATCTACTGCCGTATTAGACAAATAAAAACCATTTATAGACCCAAAAGGAAAACTGCTTGATTGGGAGTAAGTTTCATTAATCAGATAAGGAGCAAGGTCGTTATATACTGTTGAATTACTCAACGTAATTTTTGCAGAAGATAATATATTGCTTTTCAAAGATTCAATAGCATCTGTAATTACGAATGACAAACCAACTGCCGGGTAAAAATAACTATTGTTTCCTTTTGCAAGCGTAGAAGTCCAGTCATTTCTACCTGAGAAATTAAGGAAAAGGTAGTTGTTATAACCAAAAGTTAAGTCACCAAAAAATCCATAATATCGCTTAACGGACTCATTAACTTTTCCGACCAACTGCCCGGTTCCGTTAGAGATATCATAAAATCCGGGAATACTTAAGTTATTGGCACGAATTGAACTCTTTCTGTAATCTGTTGAATAAATGGTTCCACCCAAGATTGCTTTCAGGGTAAAACTATCCAAAAATTCAAAATCACCGGTTAATAATGCATCACCAGTATATGTTTTGGTCTGGTATTCAGAATCTTCAACAAAAGAAGATACAGCACTATGAGCAGGTTGTAAATCAGCATTATAAGTTTGAGCGGCCCGCCAGTTTTTACCATTACCCCAAACGTCATTAACACCAGCCCTTGCAGTGAAATTTAACCAATCAACAATATCGTATGATAAACTAAGATTTCCTGTTAGCCTATTTGATTCATAAACATTCCTGTTAGTACCAATTGCCCAGTAAGGGTTTTGATAATAAGCATTTTGGTAATTATCAGCATAACCATAACTTAACGGATTTTGCCAATCTTTGTATGTTTCCAAAGGTATGTTAGCTGATGTATTCAATACAAACCAATATAACGGGCGGTCCTGGTCGCCAATTGTTCCACCAACTACATCTGTTTTGTCAGTGAAGAAACTTGTGCTGGCAGACAACTCCAAATTGCCAATCTTTTTAGTTGCATTTACACGGAATGAATTTCGTTGGTACTTATCATCCGGAACAATACCATCTGACCTTTGGTCACCTACAGAAGCATAGAAAGTACTATTATTTCCACTTCCACTAATGTAAACAGTGTTATTAAAAGTTTTTCCATTGTTATAGAAATGTAAAAGATTGTCCTTAACTGGCGCATAAGGTATCATTTGTGTCTCCACCCCGTACCCTTCAGGGAATGTTGGGCCAACCTGACGAATCGTTCCATCAAAACGAGGGCCCCAGTTAGTATTTTCAACAGGATCGTAAGCACCTTCCCATCCTGTTCCGTATTCTGTCTGGAAATCGGGCATGTAGGCTACCTTCTCAACAGTGTATGCTGAATTCAGACCTACAGTAAATTTATCTCCTGATTCCCCCTTTTTGGTGGTTACAATTAACGCACCATTACCAGCATTTGAACCATATAGAGCTGCAGCTGTTGCACCTTTCAAGATACTGATATCAGATATATCGTTAGGATTAAGTGCGTCAAAGGCACCCTGTGAAGCAATTGATCCATCAATTACAATAAGTGCTGAGTTGTTGCCACTAATTGACCGAAGGCCTCTTAAAAGAATTTGAGTACTTGGGTTTACACCGTTGTCCTGAACGTTAATTTGCAAACCGGCTACTTTACCTGCAAGTGCACTTGCCGCCCTTGTTGGCGCAACAGTAATCAGTTCATCGCTTTCAACATTTTGAACCTGGTTGGTCATCTCACGTTTAGGCCTGTTAATACCCATGGCCGTTACAACTACCTCGTCGACACCAATAAGTTGCGACTGAAGGCTAACATTTACTTGGGTTTTTTTTCCCAATACAACTTCTTGCGTTTCCATACCCACAAAAGAAAACACCAAGGTTTTTGCGTCTTGTGGTAACTGAAGACTGTAGTTACCGTCAATATCAGTTACCGTTCCTAATGTAGTACCTTTAACTGAAACCGAAACTCCGGGAATTGGTTGACTGTCAGCAGAAGAAGTCACCTTACCAGTGATTACCCTCGTTTGAGCGTTTACAACCAATGTTCCCAAAAAAAGGAGCATCGATAAAAAAATCGCAATTTTTTTCATAGAAATAGTTTTAAATTAATTAAAAATTATACAGCAAAAATTCGTAAAAGAAATACTAATGTCTTAATTAGCATATATAAATATCCCTGTATCCATACAAAATCTAATCAATATGATAATTATTGATTAAATCAGGCTTAAGTGTTAAAAAACCTTAATTGGCCAAAAGTATAAAAATAATTGAAATATTAAAATCTGTTTTGTTAAATCTTAAGTTTGCCTTTGAAATTCAATTAACAAGCAATAAATTAACTCCTAATCAATATGATAAAAATCATAAAAAAAAGACACAACTAAAAAAATGGCCGTAAGTGTTTTTATAAAAACATTTTTACCAGTTCTGTCAAAATGAGCGGGAAACGGGGATCGAACCCGCGACCCTCAGCTTGGGAAGCTGATGCTCTACCACTGAGCTACTCCCGCCTATTTATCGTCAAAAATAGAAATACTTTTAACCTCTTATACCGTTGGTATTACCCAGGGTGCACGATAGTTGGCATAAATTAATTTATTGGCATCATCATCGCCTGTAAACTGCTGTTTTTCAGGATCCCAAAATACTTTCCTGCCCAACCTGTATGATATGTTGCCCAATTGGGCAATCCGGGCTATATGGGCACCTATTTCAATGTCGCAATTGAGTTTATCGCCTTTTCGAATACAGTTTAAAAAGTTTTCCACATGCAAATTGAGGCCTTTGCCGGTACTTTTTTGTAGCGGCACTCCTTCGTATCCTTCTTTAGTGCTTGTACTTTTCGTTTCCGGCACCACTTCCCAGCCATTTCTATCAACAATTAATGTCCCCCACTCTCCAACGAATGCCACACCATGGCCACGACCACCATATTTGGCACCATAAATACCAATTGTATGGTCCCAAAGAACACCAAAATCACCAAAATCATAGACTGTCATCATAGTATCGGGTGTTTGCATTGCATCAGTCGGAAATGCATATTTCCCACCAGAGGATGTAACTGACTTTGGCACATATTGATTCATTCCATAAAGAGCATAGTCAAGAAGATGAACGCCCCAGTCTGTCATAAGGCCGCCAGCATAGTCCCAAAACCAGCGAAACGTAAAATGAAAACGGTTTTTGTTAAACGGACGCTTGGGAGCCGGCCCGAGCCAAAAATCATAATTCACACCAGCTGGTGGTTCTGTATCTGGCAAAACAGGAATAGATTTTTTCCACCCCACATACGACCATGCCCTCACCGAACGAATACGCCCAATGTTACCTTCGTGCAAATAATCAACAGCAGCTTTCCAATGTGGATCGCTGCGCTGCCACTGCCCCACTTGTACTACACTTCCATATCTTTTTTGTGCTGCCACCATGAGGTTACATTCCTGTATGCTATTAGCCAGTGGCTTCTCGGTATAGAGGTTTTTACCAGCCTCCATAGCATTTATGCCAACTAATGTATGCCAATGATCGGGCGTAGCATTTATAACAACATCAATATCCTTATTATCAAGCAATTGTCTGTAATCATCGTATAAAACTGGTTTTTTATTCTGAATTTTTTCCACTTCAGCTGCGCGCTCTTCCAGAACATTCCTGTCCACATCAGCCATAGCACCACACTCAACATTTGGCTGGCTCAAAAAAGCTTTTAAATTGCTAAAACCCATGCCCAGGCAACCCACCAGTCCAACAACTATTTTTTCATTGGGTGATGCACAAGCACTGAAAACTGTTGGAGTTACACTAACTGCTGCTGCTGCTACGGCAGTATTTTTGATAAATCTTCTTCTATCCGAATTCATTTTTTGAGATTTTTTTTGAAAATGTTTGTAAATATAATCGCAACATATTGAAATGAAAATAAAATTCCGATTAATAATTAATAATGATGCAAATTTAATGCCAGATGAAATAGGGAATGATGTGAACAGAACATCATCCTGGCTTACACCATCCATTGTTTTTGAAGGTGTTGATTTTAGCGGGATTTAGCTTTCTCCGGGTTGT
>PDWI01001185.1_pt1 | contig 50037 bp, 47 predicted proteins | sample 1430891 | NCBI WGS metagenome assembly PDWI01 (sample SAMN01162508, study PRJNA174530) | Oral metagenome, whole genome shotgun sequencing project. | biome: Marine environment; feature: Marine mammal; material: Swab sample of the gingival sulcus; isolation source: swab sample of gingival sulcus...
TGCTTGTCCTCCAAGTATTCCTTCAGTTCCAACTTCTTTAGCAACCCTTGTAACCTCTGAAGCAAATTGGGCTAATTGATCAACCATGGTGTTAATCGTTTTTGCTAATTTTAAAAAATCTCCACTTATCTCAAAGTTGTTGATCTCAAGCCTCATTTTTTGGCTCAAATTTCCTTTTGCAACATTGCTTATAACTGCAGTTATTTCGTCAATCGGAGTTGAAAGCGAATCTAGGATATTATTTAAATTACAAACCATATTTAGCCATTTTCCTTCTAGTTCGCTATCTTCTATACGTGAATTTATCTTGCCATTTTGTGTGATGGCTTTTTGAGCAACATTTATATATCTGTTGATCTTTTCTAAATGCCTAACTAAGACATTATACTTTTCATAAAGCATAGAAAAATCATTTTCTACTATATCTTCAGATGCTATAGCCTCATAGCTTCCTTCGATGATATTGTTAAACAATCTATCAAATCTAGTTATTCGTTTTTTTTGTGCTTTTCGTATGCGTAAGATAGCATCTGTGAGTTTTGTGTATTTTTGATCGTTAAATGATTTGAGTTTATAATCATCAATCTCAAAAGAACCTTGTGAGAATTGCTCCATAGTTTTTAACAATTCTTCATAGTAGTCTTGACTTATCCACATAATTATGTCCTTTTTTTAAGTTTTATATATTATATCTTTATTAAAATTTTACATAACTTAAAGGCACTAACATTTGTTTTTATGCTATAATGTTTTTAAAAATATAAAGGCTATAGCTATGATTAGACTTGATATAAAATCTATTTTTTATAAACAATGCTCATGGGCGAACAAATATCCCTATTGGCTTTTAAGACCTTTTATTTATTTGCTTAAAAAGTTTTTTTGCGAAGAAGTTATAAATGATTGCTTGAGAAAAAACGATGGTTTAAGGGGCTTTGAGTTCGTAAAAGGAGTGGTGGATTATTTTAAGATAACATATAAAGTAAATGAAGATGAGGTGCTAAATATCCCAAAAACAGGCAGAGTTATCATCATAGCAAATCACCCTTTAGGGGCATTAGATGCACTTAGTTTGATCTTGCTTGTAAAACAAGTAAGGCAAGATGTAAAAATTGTAGCAAATGATTTACTCATGTATTTATCTCCTCTTCATGACTTATTGATACCAGTTGATGCCATGAATGCAAGAACTGCTAAGCAAAATATCAAACAAATTTATAATGCCCTACACGAAGAAAAGGCAGTAATCATCTTTCCATCAGGCGAAGTTTCAAGGGTAAGACCAACAGGCGTTAGAGATACAGCGTGGAATAAAGGTTTTATAAATTTTGCAAAAAAGACAAATTCACCTATTTTGCCTGTGTTTATAAGGGCAAAAAATTCTAATCTTTTTTATATAATTTCAATGATAAATAAAAATCTAGCTACTTATTTTTTGCCAAGGGAGATGGTTAAAAAGAAAAATGGAACTGTGAAATTTAAAATAGGTCAAATAATTGCTTATAAATCTTTATTTGGTAATGCTTTGATCAATCAAAATCAGCTAAGTGTTTTGGTTCAAAAGCATTTGTATAAAATAGGAAAAAATAAGCAAGGTGTTTTTAAAACACAGACACACATTGCAAAAGCACAGGATAAACAAAAGATATTAGAAGAGTTAAAATTGGCTAAAATTTTAGGTAAAACTAAAGACGAAAAAACTATTTATCTGTTTGAATATTTTGAAAATTCAGTCATGATAGAGGAGATTGGAAGATTAAGAGAGCTAACTTTTAGAAAGGTTGAAGAAGGGACAGGAAAAAGTAGTGATTTGGATGGTTTTGATAAATACTATAAGCATATTATTTTGTGGGACGAAAACGAAGAAGAGATAGTAGGGGCTTACCGCTTAGGGGAGGCAAATTTTATCTTACAAGCTAAAGGATTTGGCGGTTTTTATTCAAATCACCTATTTGAGTATTTAGAAGATTTTAAACCCTATTTAAAAAACTCCATAGAGCTTGGAAGAAGTTTTGTTCAGCCAAAGTATTGGGGTTCTAAAGCACTTGAATATTTATGGTTTGGCATAGGAGCATATTTGTATCAAAATCCGCATATAAGATATATTTTTGGTCCAGTTACCTTGAGCGGAGCATATCCAAAAATTGCACAAAATATGATAATTAGTTTTTATCAAAATTATTTTTCACCTCCAAAAGAGTTGGTAAAAGCAAAAGAACCTTTCATCATGAATGCTCAAGAGCTTGAAGATATAAACATGATATGTGAAAGTAAAAATTATAAAGATGATTTTAGATGTTTAAAAAGCAAATTGCCTTTAGGGGTTGGCGTACCGACTTTATATAAACAATACGCAGAATTATTTGATGAAGATGGTATATATTTTGCTGCTTTTAACATCGACAAAGATTTTGAAAATTGTGTCGATAGCTTTGTGATTGCGGATATTTCTAAGATGAAAGAAGCTAAAAAGAAACGATATATTAAGCAAAGTATAAGCTAAACTAAGATACTTTATAACACATCAAAACTTATATCGATTCAAATCATGAGCAGATAATATATAAAAATATATCAACGCTTTGAAAATTATGTAACAATCAAACAATAACAAATGGTTTTATATCCTTATGAATTAATATAAGTATTATTTATAAATCAAGGAGTATAAATGAAACAAAACAATGAAAATATTGCAAAGTTTAATCCAGCAGTTTTTTTTCCTGCATCTATTTTGATTGCTGTATTGGTCATTTTTAGTGCCTCATTTCCAAATGAAGCAAAAGATTTTTTTAAAGGTATGCAACATAGTATAGTTGTGAATGGAAGTTGGTTTTATATATTAACGGTGGCTACTATTCTTTTAATAGTTGTCTTTTTGGGTGTTTCAAAGTATGGAGATATAAAATTAGGGCTTGATCACTCTACGCCAGATTATACCTATGGCACTTGGTTTGCTATGCTTTTTTCCGCTGGTATGGGAATAGGACTTATGTTTTTTGGAGTTGCTGAACCTGTCATGCACTTTTTGGCACCACCTGAAGCTACGCCATCAACCATAGCAGCTGCAAAAGAAGCTATGAGGATTACATTTTTTCATTGGGGTTTTCATGGTTGGGCAATTTATGCTATAGTTGCTATCATTTTAGCATTTTTTAGCTACAGACATAAGCTACCTTTAACACTTCGTTCGGCCCTTTATCCTATAATTGGTGATAAAATATATGGTCGCATCGGCGATGCTGTCGATATTTTTGCTGTAATTGGTACAATTTTTGGGGTAGCAACTTCTCTTGGATATGGAGTATTGCAAATCAACACAGGCTTAAATCACCTAATAGGTCTTGAAAATAGTGTCAATATGCAAATCGTATTAATCATAGCCATTACTTCTCTTGCGACTTTATCTGTGGCAACAGGACTTGATAAGGGCATAAAGATTTTATCTCAAATAAATTTGGGCTTAGCTATGTTTTTACTAGCTTTCGTTTTGATATTTGGACAAACCGTGTTTTTAATGCAAAGTTTTGTACAAAATTTTGGAGCCTATATATCAGATATTGTAAGAAGCACATTTAATCTTTATGCTTACAAAAAAACAAACTGGATGGGTGGTTGGACGGTTTTTTATTGGGCTTGGTGGCTTGCATGGTCGCCTTTTGTTGGGCTTTTTATAGCTAGAATTTCAAAAGGTAGAACCATAAGAGAGTTTGTCATGGGAGTCTTGCTTGTTCCTGTGGGATTTATTATTTTATGGATGACATTTTTTGGAAGTTCAGCCATCAATATCATCATGAGTGAAGGCGGAGCAGAGCTTGGAGCTATCGTTTCTAAAGATGTTTCTATGGCACTTTATGCATTTTTAGAGCATTTTCCACTCTCGTCAATATTGTCATTTATAGCAACTATCATGATAGTGGTATTTTTTGTAACTTCAGCTGATAGTGGTGCTATGGTGGTCGATATGCTTTGTTCTCGCGGTAAAGACAATACCCCTTTATGGCAAAGAGTATATTGGGCAGTTGGTGTGGGAATTATAGCTATAGTTCTTCTTTTAGCAGGTGGGCTTGATGCACTTCAAACTGCAACGATAGCAAGTGCTTTACCTTTTTCTATCGTGCTTTTAATAGCCATTTATGGACTTATAAAAGCATTACGAGTTGATGTAGCTAAAAAAGAGAGTTTGCAATTTAATTCAACTCAAATGTTAGTGCCATCTGCAAATGGAGACTGGAAAGAGAGATTGCATAATATTATTGATTATCCTAGTAAAAAAAATGTAAATAAATTTATCAAAAGTACCATTAAGCCTGCTATGGAAGAGATTTTAGACGAACTTATCAAACAAGAGTATGAAGTTTTTATAAAAGAAGAAGAAGATGCTGTAAGTTTTGAAGTCAATTTAGGTGAGGAGATGAATTTTTTATATCAAGTGCAAGCAGTCGCATCTATCAAACCAAGTTTTACACAAGAAGAGAATGAAGATTTAAGTCAGCGACCAGAAGAGGAGATATATTTTCGAGCAGAAGTTTATCTAAGCGAAGGCGGTCAAGACTATGATATCATGGGGTGGTCAAAAGGTGCGATCAGAAACGACATCATAGACCAATATCAAAAGCACTTACACTTTTTGCATGTGGTAGGTGCTGAGTAAAGGCACTAAAGAAATAGCCAAAAAGAGCAATATTAAACCAAGCAAAGATTTGACTAGATAAGTTGAAATCTTTGCTTTCAAGATATACCTATCGTGAGCAACTCGTTTTGAGGGAGTTTTAATATGTAACTTAATCCCTCAGTGCCTAAGTAGATGAAAATTATTAAGTCATGATTGACTTTTATTTGTAGTGTAAATACAAGAACTCGATGGATTCTTACACTTGCACTACAATAAAATCTTTTATTTTATGGGCTACATATCATGAAAAATTGTAAATTTAACTCATGAAAATCATATCTAATACCAAATCAAACAATAACCTATGTGTCCCAAATGAAAATATGTGAAAAATTTCTTAATAAAATGGTGCGCCCAAGAGGATTCGAACCTCTGACCTACGGCTTAGAAGGCCGTTGCTCTATCCAGCTGAGCTATGAGCGCAAAGAAGTTATGGTGCGGACGAGAGGACTTGAACCTCCACGCCGTGAGGCACCAGATCCTAAGTCTGGCGTGTCTGCCAATTTCACCACGTCCGCATAGTAAAATAGTTTTCTTTTCCCGCACTCCGTTTCTAGGTAGTTCGCAATAAGAAATGGTGCGCCCAAGAGGATTCGAACCTCTGACCTACGGCTTAGAAGGCCGTTGCTCTATCCAGCTGAGCTATGAGCGCAAAATATAAACAAGTGGTGCGCCCGATAGGAGTCGAACCTATAACCTACAGATCCGAAGTCTGTTGCTCTATCCAGTTGAGCCACGAGCGCATTTTGATGGGGTGAGTGATGGGAATCGAACCCACGACCCTCAGAACCACAACCTGATGCTCTAACCGACTGAGCTACACTCACCGTCTTTCAACAATGGTCGGGGTGAAAGGATTCGAACCTTCGGCCCCTTGGTCCCAAACCAAGTGCGCTAACCAGACTGCGCTACACCCCGAGTCGTTTTAAGTTTGTGATTTTAGTAAAATCTATCTTAAATGTCAATAAAATTACGCTTAAATCTTATTTTTTCGATAGATTTTATGATTTTGTAGTGTTAATGCTATTTTAAACTATACTCATGAAGCTATATGTCAAATCATGCTGAAGACTAGTTGCTTTAAAAGGCGTCCTAAAATTTTTCGTACGATTTGATATTTTGCTTGTTTGGTTATTTATTCAAAATAGCTAAAAACCACATAAAATTATGTGGTTTTTAATGTTTATAAAGCTTCTTTGGCTTTAGTTACGATTGTGCTAAAAGATGTAGCATCATTCATAGCCATGTCAGCTAAGATTTTACGATCAAGTTCGATATTTGCTAGTTTTAAACCATGCATAAATTTTGAATAGCTAATGTCATTTAGTCTGCAAGCAGCATTTATTCTAGTAATCCAAAGTCTTCTAAAATCTCTTTTTTTGTTTCGTCTATCTCTATAAGCATAAACTAAACTTCTCTCAAGTTGTTCTTTTGCTTTTCTAAAATGTTTTCTTCTACCACTATAAAAACCTTTAGCTTGTTTTAATAGTTTTTTGTGTCTTCGTCTTCTTACAACGCCTGTTTTAACTCTTGCCATGTTATTTTTCCTTTACCTTATTTTTGGTGTCCTTGCGGAACTTACCCTGTCGGGGGAATTTAAATGATTTTATATCAAAAACTTATATTTACTTTTTGCAAAGCATAAGATTTACGCTATTTGCATTTGTACTATCAACATATTGACTTCTTTTAAGCCCTCTCATTCTTTTAGTAGGCTTTTTTGTCAAGATGTGACTTCTAAAAGCTGAACCTCGCTTGATTTTGTTCTTGCTAGACTTAAATCTTTTCAAAGCTCCGCTAACGCTTTTCATCTTTGGCACGATTTCTCCTTTATGAATTTTGATCGTAAAAACACTATATTTTGTGTTTAAAGCCTAAGAGTTTATCTAAAAAAGACTTATAGCTTGGTTAAATTTTTAAAAATTAAGTAAATCATAACAGAGAAAACATCATCGCTTAGGAACTCATTTGTGTCTTTTTTTCTTGTTCTAATATCCATATGAAGAGATTATATATGTTTTTTGGGTGATTTTTTTGGGGTGAATTTAGTAGTTTTTTGGCTAAGATTTTATTTTCAAAAATATCGACGCCATATACCATAGCTTTTTTTAAAATAGCCTCACTTCTTTGGTCAAAATTTATGACCGATAAGTTTGTATATGGATTTTTACGCATTGTTACTTCTCATCATGATAAGTCCTGCATTTCTGCCTGTAGTGTTTGATCTGCGATATGAAAAAAACTCTTTATGACAACAAGAACATCTGCTTTCATTTATGATATTTATATTTTGTGCTTTTAATTGTGATAGTAAAATACCATGAATATCAAGATGAGAATTTTTTACAAAATTTGGGTAATTTTTTTGTGCAAATTGCAAAATCTCACCATCAACTTCATAGCAGCACTGATGAATGCAATTTCCTACAAATGCCGTAATTTGATTTGCATTAAAATCCTTCTTCATGAGGCTTATACATTTTGTTGCTATATTTTTAAATACACCATTTCTTCCTGCATGAACGGCTGCTATCACACCATTTTTCTCATCTGCTAAAAGCAAAGGAATACAATCAGCACTTAAAACACAAAGTGCCAAATCAAACTTAGTTGTGATAATAGCATCACATTCATGAAGCATTTTTGCATCATGAACTATATTGATCTTATCGCTATGGATTTGCTTCATGAAACAAATTTGTTTTAGATCAAACTTATTTTTGATAAAATCAATATTTTGCCTCACACAAGTGCCATCATCACCAACATAATCAGCCAAATTTAAACTTTTAAAAGCACCCTTGCTAAAACCAGAATATGAGTTTGTAAAATGATGAAAAATTTGCATTAGTACGAGTATATTATTTGGTCAATTTCTTGCCATGAAGGGCTTTTCTTGCGGTTTATGATATTGTAAATATATCTCGCAAAAAGGTCACTTTCGACATTTACTCGCCTTTTGATTTTATAACTTTGAAATAAAGTATTTTTAAAAGTATGTGGTATTATTGTTAAGCGAATTGAATTGTTAAAAACCTCATTTATTGTTAAACTTACCCCATCAATTGCAACACTACCTTTTTCTATCATGAAAGGCATCAGATTATCATTTAAATTTATAATAAAATCAAGAGCATTGTTGTATTTTTTAATGGATTTTATCTCTCCAATACCATCAATATGACCTTGTACAATATGTCCATCAAGTCTATCGCTTAGTTTCATAGCAGGTTCTATATGGACTTTATTTTGCAAATTTTCTACTGCAACCCTTTGACGACTTTCATAAGAAAGTTCAAGGCTAAATTCTCCATTTTTTTTACCAACCACAGTCAAGCATATGCCATTTACTGCGATCGAATCACCTATGTTTGGGTCATGTTTTGCTTTGATTTTTAATATATCATTTTCAAAGCTTAAAACTTCACCAAATTCTCTTATCAGACCAGTAAACATTTTATTCCTTAGTTTTACCAATTTTGTGGATTGGTGGGCATATTTGGTGTTATTTTACATTTAAGTTTTTTGCAATTTACTATAGCGTCTAGATAAAAAACTCGTTTTGATAGTGATGAATTTTTATCTATCATTTCATAGGCCTCATGAGCTCTATAGCCAGCAGCACAATAAAAAATCAAATATCTATTTTTAGGTAATTTTGACACAAAACTATTTAACGAATTGCTATTTAAATCGACTTGTTTTGAGCCTTTTATAAATCCTCTAGTTCGCTCACTTCTTCCTCTTACATCGACTAAAGTAGCTACTCGTAAAATTTTATCTAAATTATTTTGAAACCATATAGCATCAACACTACCTTTGTTTTTACCCTTTTTTATGGGTCCATAAAAGGGCTTAAAAGTATTAGTACTTATATTTAGTTCGGTAATTTTTTTAAACTCTTCGTAACCTTTTTGATAAATATTTACATTTTTATAACCTTTAGACACTAAAGTTTGTGCGTATTTGTTGATTGTTTTATCATTTTTATAGGAAAATAGAACAATAATAATATTTTTATTGATGGCAATTTTATGCTTTAAGTCTTGAAATTTTCGTATATTAATAGAGTTTTCAGCATGAGAATATGAAAAATCTTTTTTATTCCTTAAATCAAGAAATTGATAAGGTAGATTTTCTCGTATAATAGTGTTGATAAAAGGTGCATCAACTTCAGAGTAATAATTTCGCTCCCATTCAGACATTCCATTGACATAGATTTTTATATTTTTATAATCATCTTGCTTAAGAGAAAGTGCAACCTTTGAACTTTTAAGGCAATTTTTATCATTGCTAAAGATGATAAATTCTTGACTATTGCCGATTTTTTTAAATTGTTCCATATTTTTCATAAAATTCTTATCATAAACACTTATAGCATTTGGAATGGTTTTTGTGTAAAATTTCATAGGATTTCTTGTATCCACAAAGGTGGCGTTATTGTCCAAAAAAACTTTTTGAATATAGTGAAAATCTACAATTTCAAGCTGGTGTTTTGTTAAAAAGTTTGCAACTTCTTCTGAAGGTTTTAAGTTTGCCTTATGAGAAAAAACAAAAGTGGTTATTAGTATTAATGCTAAGAAAATCCTCATTAAAACCTTTCGTATTTTAGTCCGTATTATATCACAATTTAGTAAAATCTTGGTTAATTAGTCCATTTTATTTGGTATTTTTTTGCAAATGCGATAAAATTTACTCAAAAAAATGTGATATAATTATTTTAAAAAAAGGTTTTTGCTGTGCTTGTCCATATATGCTGTTCTGTTGATAGTCATTTTTTTTTACAAGAATTACAAGAAGCTTATCCAAATGAAGAGTTGATAGGATTTTTTTATGATCCAAACATCCATCCTTATAGTGAATATTATTTGAGATACTTAGATGTAAAAAGGAGTTGTAAAAAATTAAATATCAAACTTATAAAAGGTGATTATGACTATGAGGGGTGGATCGAGGCAGTTAGAGGTTTAGAACTTGAACCAGAAAAAGGAAAAAGATGCAATGTCTGTTTTGACAATAGGCTTGAGAACACAGCCTTAAAAGCCAAAGAGATAGGTGAAAATATCATAACCACCACACTTTTAACAAGTCCAAAAAAATCATTACAAAATTTAAGCTATACTTTAAAGCAGATTTGTAGTATTCATGGTCTTGATTTTGTAGCACCAGATTTTAGAAAAAACGGCGGAACTTCAAGACAATTTGAAATGGCAAAAAAAGATATGCTTTATCATCAAAACTATTGCGGGTGTTTGTTTGCTTTAAAACCACAAAGGGAAGCTCAAAAAAGATTAAGTGATGAATTGTGTTCTGCTATTTCAAGACAAATTTTACCCTCATCGATCGAAGAGAGGATAAAGCTTTACAAAAGAGTAAGAAAATGCGAAAAAAAAGGTAAGGAGTTTTTTCTAAGACGAGAGAGTTTTTTAAATTATAGATTGTTAAGTGGAAAAGTGAGTTGTGAAGATAAAATTTTACCTTCTTATATATTTTTTTACTCATTTTTGAAAAGGGGTTTTACAAAAGGAAAAATCGAAAAAATCGAAAACAATATAGGCTATTTTAACCGCGAAAATATTATTTTGTTGGATTTAAAAACATACAATGACTTAGCAAAAACCGAGTTTAAAAGTGCAAAAGAGATGATTTTTAAGGCTCCTAAGCTAAAAAATGACATGAAATTAAGAAAAAAGCTTGATCGCAGTTTCTACTCTTTATCGCCTATTATTGTGCTTGATTTTTTACCGCAAAATAAGCTTGAAATTTCTATAAATTCACATATTTATCAAGATGTTAGGGAAGTTTTAGCATTAAAAAGGTAAAATAAGCCAAATAATAAACGAATTTAGGATTTTTCATGATAAGCGTAACGCAGATACAAGAAATTTTACCTCATAGATACCCATTTTTACTCATCGATAGAGTTGAAGATATGGAGCTTGGCTCATGGATAAAAGCTTATAAAAATGTAACGATTAGTGAAAATGTATTTCAAGGTCATTTTCCGGGACACCCTATATATCCAGGAGTTATGATTATAGAAGGAATGGCACAAGCTGGTGGGGTTTTGGCATTTAAGAGTATGAGCGAAAAAGAACAACAAGATACAAGCAATAAAGTTGTATATTTCATGAGTATAGATAAGGCAAAATTTAGAAAACCAGTCGTACCTGGTGATAAACTTGAGTATGAACTTCAAGTTTTAAAACATAAGGGCAATATTTGGGTACTAAAAGGCAAAGCCATAGTCGATGGTGTGGTGATGGCTGAAGCAGAACTAAAAGCTATGATAGTGGACAAATAGATGAACGATATTCATAAAACTGCGATAATACAAGAGGGTGCTATCATAAAAAAAGGTGTGAAAATAGAGGCTTATGCCTTTGTTTCAAAAGATGCTATTATCGAGGAAGGCGTTTGTGTCATGCAAGGTGCTCAAATTTGCAATAAAACTAAAATAGGAAAAAATAGTAAAATTTTTCCCTATGCTATGGTTGGCACTATTCCGCAAGATTTGAAGTATAAAATCGGTGAAGATACTTGCCTTGAGATAGGTGAAAATACTACCATAAGGGAATTTTCTACGATAAACACAGGCACCATAGGTGGCGGTGCTATTACGAAAATTGGCAATAATGTTTTAATCATGAACTATTGTCATGTTGCTCATGATTGTATCTTAGGAGATAATATTATTTTAGCAAACAATGCTACTTTAGCAGGACATGTACAAGTGGGAGATTTTAGTGTCATTGGAGGCTTAACTCCTGTGCATCAATTTGTCAAAATTGGCGAATATTGTATGATAGCAGGAGCAAGTGCATTAAGTCAAGATGTGCCACCATTTTGTTTAGCAGAAGGCAACAGAGCGATTGTGAAAAGTTTAAACCTAATAGGACTTAGAAGAAGATTTGAAAAAAGCGATATTGATGAACTTAAGATTGCATTTAATTCTTTGTTTCGTTTATCTGAACCAACAAGAGAAAATGCAGAGCTTATCATGAATAAAACCAACAATGAAAAAGTAAAAAAAATGTGTGAATTTATAATAAATACAAAAAGAGGGATACCTAGATAGATGAATAAAGAGTGTAGTTTTTGTGGAGAAAAAGAGAATGCGGAGTTAAAACTTATTGCATCTGAAGGCAATCGTGCTTTTATATGCGAAAATTGTTCTTTGGCAGCTTATAAAATCTTTCATACAGGCGAAGCAAAAGAGCCAAAAATAAAAGATCATGAGCTTTTAACCCCAAAAGAGTTAAAAGCAGTTTTAGATGAGTTTGTTATAGGTCAAGAAGATGCAAAAAAAGTTTTTTCTGTCGGAGTTTATAATCACTACAAAAGAATTTTTAAGCAACATAATTTAAGTGATGATGAGACAGAAATTTTTAAATCAAATATATTATTGGTCGGACCAACTGGTTGTGGTAAGACTTTAATGGCTCAAACTTTGGCTAAATTTTTAGATGTACCAATAGCAATCTGCGATGCAACAAGCCTGACAGAGGCTGGATATGTCGGTGAAGATGTCGAAAATATCTTAACAAGACTTTATCAAGCAGCTGACGGAGATGTCAAAAGAGCAGAACAAGGTATCGTTTTTATCGATGAGATGGATAAAATTGCTAGAATGAGTGAAAATCGCTCTATCACAAGAGATGTTTCTGGTGAAGGCGTGCAACAAGCACTTTTAAAAATCATCGAAGGAAGTGTGGTTAATATCTCGGCAAAAGGTGGTAGAAAGCACCCAAGTCAAGAATTTGTCCAGATCGATACTTCAAATATTTTATTTGTTTGTGGCGGGGCATTTGATGGGCTAAATAACATCATTAAAAAAAGAATTGGAAACAATGTTTTAGGATTTAATCAAGACAAACGAGGTAAGAGTGAAGAAAAAGAGATTTTAAGTTTTCTTGAACCCGATGATTTGGTGCATTTTGGACTAATTCCAGAACTCATAGGAAGACTTCATGTTATCACAACTTTAAAAGAGTTAGAAAAAGAAGATATGGTTCGCATTTTACTTGAGCCTAAAAACTCTTTGATAAAACAATACAAAAAGCTTTTTGCTATCGATGAGGTCGAGTTAAATTTCGAGCCAAAAGCCTTAGAAGAGATAGCGGCTTTGGCGATCAAAAGACAGACAGGGGCTAGAGGGCTTAGGACGATTTTAGAAAGTATCATGTGTGATGTTATGTATGAAATCACAGAGCTTAAAAATTTTGAAGTTATTATTACGCAAGACACCGTTTTAAAAGGCGAAAAGCCTTTGTATGTCAAAAAAAATATTAAAAGTGCATAAAGGTAAAAGATGATATTAGATCAAATTATTGGATTTTTTTCAAGTGATATGGGTATAGATTTAGGAACGGCAAATACTTTGGTATTGGTAAAAGGTAAAGGCATCGTTATCAACGAACCATCTGTCGTGGCAGTGCAAAAAGATAAATACGGAAAACAAAAGATTTTAGCAGTTGGCCAAGAAGCAAAAGATATGGTGGGTAAAACTCCTGGTTCCATCGATGCGGTTCGTCCTATGAGAGATGGGGTTATAGCAGATTTTGACATGACAGAAGAGATGATAAGATATTTTATAGAGCAAGTTCATGGAAGAAAAAGTTTATTAAGACCTAGAATTATTATCTCCATTCCTTACGGACTTACACAAGTTGAAAGAAAAGCGGTGCGAGAAAGTGCCATGAGTGCGGGAGCTAGAGAGGTATTTTTGATAGAAGAACCAATGGCAGCTGCCATAGGAGCAGAGCTTCCCATAAAAGAGCCAAAGGGTAGTTTGATAGTCGATATTGGAGGCGGTACAACCGAGATCGGTGTGGCATCTTTGGGCGGACTTGTTATAAGCAAATCCATTCGTACAGCGGGAGATAAAATCGACATGGCGATTGTGGATTATGTGAAGAAAAAATACAATCTCTTAATAGGTGAGAGAACTGGTGAAGAGATCAAAATAGAGATTGGAAGTGCTATTAGTTTAGTAGAAGAGCTAAACATGATAGTAAAAGGAAGAGACCAAGTCAGCGGACTTTTAAGCAAGATTGAATTAACAAGCGAAGATGTAAGAGAGGCTATGAAAGAGCCACTTAAAGAGATAGCTGATGCTTTAAAAGATGTACTTGAGGTTATGCCTCCAGATCTTGCAGGTGATATTGTAGAAAATGGAGTTGTGCTTTCAGGTGGTGGAGCTTTAATAAGAGGGCTTGATAAATATTTAGCAGATATTGTAAAATTGCCTGTGTTTGTAGCTGATGAGCCACTTTTAGCAGTTGCAAGAGGTACTGGTAAAACTTTAGACGAAATCGAGTTATTGCAACAGCTATCAAATGGCTAAAAGATTAAAATTTTTTATTTTTTTAGCACTTTTTGTTGCTTTATCACTTAAATATAGTCATCAAGCAAGAAGATATATTAATGATTTAACAAATTTGACTATTTATTCATATCTAAAAAGTAAAGAGTTTATACAAAATAGCATTGATAAACATTTAGAGCAAAAAGCACAGATCGAGCTTTTAAAACAAGAAAACGAAAAGTTAAAAAACTATAAAGTCCAAGCCCTATCTTATGAAAATGAACTAAATAGTTTACTTTTGCTCAAAGGTCAAGATGAGTTTATCTCACAAGTCGAACTTGTTAGTTCTTTGTCATATGAGAGTATTAGTAATTACGATAGGGTTTGGATTAAGATGAAGGATTTTAATGCTTCAAAAACCTATGGGCTTATCTATAATTCTAGCACTGCTGGAATTGTCATTGAAAAAAATGATCGTCCATTAGGACTTTTGCAAGGAGATAGTAAATGTATTTTTTCGGTTTTTGTAGGTGAAGATAAGCTCCCTGGTGTCGCTATGGGAAGAAATAAAAATATTCATGTAAAATACATTCCTTTGTGGATGAAGCCAAAAATTGGAGATTTAGTTAGAACTAGTGGGCTTGATAATATCTTTGTGAAAGGAATTTTAGTAGGCGAGGTTGTAGGTGTGATAAAAGAAGAATCTTATCAAACAGCCATAGTAAAACCGAGTGCTAAGATCAATATTCCTGCATATTTTTATGTCATTAAGTAAGGTTTTGATTTGGTAAAAAAACATAAAATATATTTAGCTCAAACTGATACGACTATAGGCTTTTTATCTCATGATTTTAAGCTTTTAAATCGCATAAAAAATCGACCCCTAAACACCCCTTGTATCAAATCAGTAGCCACTTTAAGGGAGTTAAAAAAACACGCAAGAGTGCCAAATTTGTTTAAAAATTTAGTAAGAAAAGCAAAAAAAACTTCATTTATTTATCCAAACAAACAAGCCATTCGCTTTGTGCAAACTTCACCACATAAAGAGTTTATTTTAAAACACAATTGGCTTTATAGTACTTCAGCAAACATAACCAAACATGACTTCGATGAAAAATATGCTAGAATGGTAGCCGATGAAGTCATCGAACACGAAAGTGGTTTTTCACAACAAATGGCTTCAAAAATATTTAAAATAAACATAGCTAAAAAGGTAAAAATTCGCTCATGATAAAGCTCATTTCAAGTTTCATATTTGGTTTAATGCTCGTCTTGCCTTTGGATTTTTTGATTTTTATAGGATTAAAAATTCACTATTTTGATTTTTATAAAATCGATGAATATTTTAACATCTACTTTTGGGACGCACAGTCTTTTTTGCTCATTTTTTCGCTATGTTTTGTGTTGGGATTTTTTGTGCTATATTCACCTATTAGAAAATTTGTACGAATATTTTATCTTACCATTTTGATAGCTTGTTTTGTCTCGCTTTTTAAACCGATTTCAAGAAATATCGGGCTCGTGATGTTTTCAAAAAAGGCACTTAATTGTAAATTAGGCAAACAACAATTTCAAGCCGATTTGCTTTATGAGGGTAGAAAAAATTATTATTTAAAACGAGAAGGTATCAAAAAAACCATCAAAATACCAAAGAAAAATTTGCTCTTTTTATGATTTATCAATCCTAATGCTCTTAAAATCCGTATAAAACACATTTGCACCTTTGTCAATCCGCACAAATTTAAACTTTGTATAATCAAGTAAATAACTTCCCTTGCTAACCCCACTAAAATTTACGCACAATTTTCCCGCAAACATGAGTACTTTTTCAGGTACATTTTGTTTGTTCGTTCGTATGATGACATGAGCTGACGGGGTTTTTTGTATGTGTAGCCAAATATCATTTTTATTAGCAGTTTTTAAAAGTTTTGCATTGCTTTTTTCATTTCTGCCGACCATGATTTTAAAATCCTCAAAGAAAAAACTCTCAAAATCTTCATGAATGCTTTTTTTGTTTTTTTGCTGTTTTTTTGGCATGAGGATTTGGACTTCATGACTTGTTTTTGCATTTTGTATGAGTTCAAGTAAACTTTTATAAAAATTGATTTTTTGTGTTAAATTGTCCTTTTGTTTGTAGGCAAATTTTGCTTTTTGTTTTAATTTTTTTGACATATTAAAAAGCATATTTGCCCCATGAGTTGGGCTTTTAGCCTCTTTTGGAAAATGGATATTTTTGCTTTCGCCATCAAAATTTTGAAGTGTAATTTGTTTGACATAAGGTGCGATTTTGTCCAGATTTGCTAGCACAAGGGTGCCTTGTTCACTCAAATTTTTGCCTTGTGCTAAAAGTTCATTTTTGTCTGGAATTTGTTCTAATTGCTCTTGTAGGATTTGAATTTTTTTCAAAATCGCTTTTTGTTTTGAGTGCTTTAAAATCTCTAATTTATTTTGCTGTTTTTTGATGAAAACTTGCTTTAAATGAGCTAAAATGTCAAGATTTTCGCTATTTTCATTAAAGCTCATCGGTGGCAAAGCTATAAGCTCACAGCCCACACAAACTTGCCTAAATGAAGTTTGTGCGTCGATATGCCTTAGGGCTTCAAGTACGATATTTTGCTCATTTAATATGATGGCATTTGTATTTTTGCCCGTAAATTCAAGCTGCAAAATGCAAGTCGTACTTTTATATTTTGAGTTTGAATTGACTTTGATTTTTAAAATGCGGTTTTGCTTTTCAACGAAAATATCTAAAATATCACTTCTAGCTACATTTTTGTAAAGCAAAACATCAAATGGGGCGTTGTAATTTTTCTCTCTCATGAACTCATCAGTAACAAAACAGCCCGAATTTCCCTTGCCTAAATCCACATAAAGAGTAAAATTTTTATCAAATCCAAGCTCTATAATGTTGTCGTCAACTCTTCTTGCCATTAAAATTTTGCTAAATTTTTGCAAATATTGTGCTAATTGCGTAAGTTCGTAATGTTTCATGATAAAATTATAGCCAAAATTTTTTTAATCTCTTTTTTATCGATCTTATTTTTAGCATTTTTGTAAATATTTTCTTCAAGTTTTAATATGATTTCATCTAATTTTTTATCTTTTCCTTTATGTATCAAAATCTCTCGTAAAAGCTCTTTATCGCTTTTAAAGATATTTAGTTTTTTTGCTTTATTAAGTTTAATCTTATTTGCTAAAAATCCCAAAACCAGCCCTAAAATAAAGGCTAAAAGTACATAAGTATAGTTTGTTTTTACAACCTCTTTTACCACTTGTTTTGTTTGTGTATTTTGCATTTTTGGAGTGATGATTTGGCTTTTTAAGATTTTGGCATTGTTGATTTTGATGTTGATTTGTTCGCTTTTTATAGTCTTTATTTGCTTTGAAACTGCGTCAAGATAGGTAAATGAAAAAGCAGGAATAACAAAATCACTTGAACTTACAAGGGCGATTTTTTGGCTAAATTTACTTTTAAAAACACCATCACTTGTATCGCTTGAAATGTTTGGTTTGTCTTCGTAACTCACTACCCCTTTTATGTCTGGCTTGAAGCCTTTTATTGAGTTTAAATTTCCCTTACCTTGTATTTGTATGTTTAAATTTATAGGCTTATTTGCATCGGTTTCATTTTTATCCACGCTAACATTTAAACTAAAATCTCCCACCGCTTGAGCATCGTCTGGCAAGGGCTTTACTCTTAATTTGAGTGAATTTGAAGCTATGGTTTTATACTCTAAATTATTTCCCATAAATGAGCTGAAAATATCGTTATATTTTGAGGCAAAACCTATGCTTATGCGTGCTGGTTTTATGGTAATATTTCCATCTTTTAAGGGTGAAATATAGTAAGTGAGTTCATGAATATTGTAGCCGTTTGATTGAAAAGTGTTTTTAATCGGCTCTTTTTCTTGCCAAAAATCGGACAATTCATCAAAGCCTAATCGCAAATCTTGTGGTTTTAATCTCTCATCTATTTTTAAAGTAATTTTAAGCTTTAGACTTTGCGTTACAAATATTTCATTTTTATCGACACTTAAATCAACCGAGTATGGAATTTTATTTTTCATGTCGCTTTGGTTTAAAACTTCAATATGCACTGGCTTTGTGTATTGTTCTTTGCCATCGACTTGTATCGTCATGACGGGGATTGTTACGCTTTTGTCTGGATAAAATACATAAGATTTTGTTTGCGTTATAGTATTTTTGTTAGTCATTTTGCCATTTATAATCTTAGTTTCTTTATAGCTACTTTGACCGACTTCGCCACTTTGCACTTGTATATCATCTATGTTTGAAATGTCTGGAAATTTGACATCTTTACCATTTGCACTAATGCTAAATACTACCTCTTCACCTTTTACAATCTGTGTTTTTGAGACATCAATATTAGCACAATATGCAAAAGTGCTTATAAAAAAACTAAGTATTATATTACCAATTATTCTCACTATCTTCTCCTTTATTTTTTCCTAGCATGATAGGTTTTGTTTTAGGTGCATTTTCTCTTAAATAACTTTCCCATTTTTTGCCTTCTAAATCTTCTTGTTTTTGTGTTTGTATCGGCTGTTTTGTTTGGTTTAAATCGCTATGTTGTTTGGTTTGGTTATTGTCATGACTTGCTTTGCTTTGGTTTTGATCGCTTTTATTTTCGCTATTTTTATTTTCATTTTTTTGGTTTTTTTTGCTGTTTTTTTGATCGTTGTTTTTTTGATTTTTTTTGTCGCCTTGCTGGTTTTGTTTTTTCTTTTTGATTAACTCTTTTGTAATTTTTATATTTTTTTTAATATCTTCATCTTTTGGATTTAGTTTTAAAGCTTGTTCATAATTTTGTAAAGCTTGTTCGTGTTGTTTTAAAGCATTGTGAGCATTGCCACTATTAAACAAGGCTTTTGATTTTAAATTTTTATCTTCACTTTTTACTTTTTCATATTCTTGTAAAGCCTCTTTAAATTTGTTTTGCTTATAATAAGCGTTTGCTTTATTGTAATTTATTTCATCGTTAGGATTTAACTTATTGTATTGATTAATCGCTTTTTCATACTCTTTGTTTTGCAAGTATTTTTCTGCTTTATTTATATGGATAAAATCCAAAATACCTCCATATGATGGAATGGTAAAACAAAATAGCAAAACTAACGCTATATTTTTTCTAAAAAGTCCATGAAAAGCTATTAAGACACATAAAAATCCTAGTGTCAAAGGTAGCATAAACCACTCCTTTTGGGCTGTTATATTTTCACTTTTTACTTTTATATTTTTAAGAGAATTTGTAAGTAGTTTTACGCCATTTCCACCACCAAATTCTTTGATATAAATTCCGCCACTTTCACGGCTAAGTGCGATTAAGTTATCATTTCTTTTTGTTATAACTATGTTACCTTGCCTATCTTTTAAAAGTCCATTTTTAGTCTTTATGCTTGTGCCATTTTGCGTGCCAACAACCATAATATTAACTTTTAATTTTTTTTCTTTTGCTATTTTTATGGCTTTTTTAATATCAGAATTTTCACCCCCATCACTTATCAAAAAAACATCTTTGATATTTGATTTTTCAAACATTTTGCTGATTTGATTTAGAGCATTTGCTATATTTGTACCTTGTTTTGACACCACATCAAAGTTTAAATTTGAGAGCAAAAATGCTAAACTATCTTTATCGCTTGTGATAGGAGAGACCAAAAAAGCATTTTGTGTAAAGGCTATGATGCCGATATTTGTATCACTTAATTCATCAAATAGTCGCAATAACCGATTTTTGACAAATTCCAATCTATTTGGATAAATATCATCAGCTTTCATGGATAAACTTACATCGATTGCTATGATGAGATTTTTATTTGTTTGCGGTATATTTAACTTTTGCAATTCGCTAATCGGTCTTGCAAGGGCGATAATAAAACAAAAACAAGCAAATAAAACTAAAATATCTCTTCCTCTTTTGCCTAATTTATCGCCTTTTATGAGGATTTTATCTAACACTAAAGGGCTAAAATATTTCTCATAACTAAGCTGTTTAATCAATATAAAATATGCAAAAACGCCTAAAGGAGGCAGACAAAAATATAAAAAATAACTATTTGCAAAACTCATCACTTTCCTTGTTTAAAATATAAAAATAAAATCAAAAATATCAAAGCCAAAAATAGTGGGTATTGATAGTAGTAATATTTTTGTACGATTTTTTTGCGTTTTAAGTCGCTTTTTTCTAAGCTATTTATCTGCTCATAGACTTTTGACAAAGCATCTTTACTTGTGGCTTGATAAAATTTTCCGCCACTTATTTTTGAAATTTGATATAAAAATTGTGCATCATAATCATTTGGATTTCCTATGCCAATCGAATAAATTTTTACTTTTTGTTTTTTTATTTGATTGATTAGGATTTGGTAAGGGATTTTGCTTCCTTTGTCCATTCCATCTGTTAATAAAACGATGATTTTCTCTTTTGCTTTTGATTTTTGAAGCATTCTAATCGACATAAAAATCCCATCTCTTAGGGCTGTAGCTTCTCCTACTATGCCCCAATATAGCCTAGTTATGATTTGGCTAACAAGATTTGTATCGTAAGTTAAAGGAGAACCAACATAGGCAAAACTTCCAAATCCCACCAAACCTACATGGTCGTTTTGTCTTTGTTTTACAAATTCACTTGCTAAGGCTTTTGCTACATTTATCTTATAGCCTCCTTGCATAGAATAACGCATCGAACCACTTAAATCGATTGCCATCATCACCGCATGAGCTGGAGCGGTTTGAGGAAAAAAATCTTTTTTACTAATAGGTGATGCAAGAGCGGTTATTAGGCACAATATACTTAACCATTTTGGGATAAAAAGAAAATCTTTTTTTGCTTCTGTTGATGATAGCAAGCCAGAAATTAGCAAACTATCTTCTTTTGGCTTAAAATATCTTTCACCAAATAAAAAAATAAATATGAGTAAAAATGCTATTGGGTATTCAAACATTGCAAAGTTCCATAAATTTTTTAAATTCTATTTTATCAACTTCACTAAATTCAGGTACATTTTTTTGATATTTATACTTTGCAAGCCTTTGATTTAGTTCATTTAAAAACTCTTCATGAGAGCTATTTTGTGTAAGATAAATAGCATATTTACTAATGTCATATGAGGCTTGTTTAGAGTTTGAAAAATCTATATTTTTTAATTTTTCTTTTGCAATTTGAATTTGACTTTTTTGCTTGTGTTTTAAAAAACTAATCACTCTCAAAACGGCAAATATAAGCACTAAAACACCGAAACTAAGCAAGAAAATAAAAATATATAAACTAACATCACTAACTTGAATAAAATCTTTTATGGGGGCTAATTTTTCCATGTGCTACCTTAAAAAACTGCTTAATTTCGCATAAGCATTATCATGAGTGTAAATTTTGCAAAATCGTATGCCTTGAAGAATGAATGAATTTTGTAAATTCTTGTCATGTGCTATGGTAAGTTGTTTTATCTTGTGAGTTTTATTTGTGTCTAAAAACATATTTTGACTTTGAAGTGAGTTTGGATTTATATGATTTATATTTCCTATTGGTTTTGGATCTTCTTCAAAACTATCCCGTAAATTGATAGCTAAAAGTTCATGTTTTTTTGCCAAAGCACCAAAGTTTGGAATATCCCAAAAATCGCCCAATAACACCATCATGCATCGTCTTTTAAATCTTTTTTGCAAAAAATCGTTTAGTTTTTCATAATTTGTTTTAAGCCCTAAAATATTTGCATTTGAAATTTTTTCGGCTTCACTAAATAAAACGGCTTGGTTTTTATTTAATTTTGTGCTTAAAATTTCGTGTTGTTTTGCACTAACGATGGCATATCTATCACCATTTTTTAAGGCAGAAAATCCTAAAAGTGCTAAAATTTCAATTAAAAGCTCAAGCTTTAACTTATTTAGTCCAAAATAAAGTGAGCCTGTTAAAATTGGCACAATTATAAGTTCTATTTCTCTTTCTTGATGAAAATATTTTACAAACGGCTCATTCATTTTTGCACTTCGTTTCCAATCAATTCGTCTTACATCTTCGCCAAAGTTGTATGGTTTTAGCTCGTAAAAATCAAATCCATCTCCACTTTTTGATGAAATATTATTGCCACTTAATTCGCCAAAAATATTTTTTTTAGCTTTGATTAAAATCTTTTTTGCATTCATTATGGAAGTGGCAGAGCTTTTAAAATTTTCTCGATGATTTCATCTGTGCTTATCTCTTGACTTTGTGCTTCATAACTTAAAATTATGCGGTGCCTAAGCACGGATTTAACCATGCTAACTACATCAACGGGACTTACAAAATCTTTATCGTTTAAATAGGCATGAGCTTTGACTACTTTAAATAGATCAATGCTCCCTCGTGGGCTTGCCCCAACCCTTATGAGTGGTGCAATTTCATCAAGTCCATATTCATTTGGTTTTCTTGAAGCAAAAATTAAATCGACCATATATTTTTGCACTTCTTCGTCGACATGAATATTTTGTATTTGATTTTTTATTTCATCTAACTGATGAGCGTTTAAGACTTTGTTTACTTCATGAACAATTTTGTTTGATACCATTTTTGCAATTTGCAATTCTTCTTCTTTGCTATTGTAAGTTAGTAAAATTTTTAACATAAATCTATCAAGTTGTGCTTCTGGTAAATAATAAGCTCCTTCACTTTCTACTGGATTTTGAGTGGCTAAAACTAAAAAAGGTTTTGGCAAAGAAAAACTTTGCTCTCCAATAGTAACTTGTTTTTCTTGCATGGCTTCAAGTAAGGCTGATTGTACTTTTGCAGGTGCTCTGTTTATCTCATCAGCTAAAAGTAGATTTGTGAAAACTGGTCCGTGTTTGATGCTAAACTCATTTGTTTTTGGACTATATATTTCCATTCCAATTATATCGCTTGGTAATAAATCTGGCGTAAATTGAACTCTTTTAAAATCTAAGTCCATCACTTTTGCAAGTGTATTAACTGCCGTGGTTTTTGCAAGTCCTGGAACTCCTTCAAGCAAAACATGACCATCGCAAAGCAAGGCTACAAAAAGTCCATCTATCATATTTTCTTGACCGATAATTACTTTTGAAATTTCTTCTTTAACTTTTTTTAATGGCAAAATTAAATCCTTTTTTTATTTTTGAGCCAAAATTATACAAATTTCATTTAAATATGAAGTTAATAGATTTTTAGTTATAATTTAAATTATTTTATTTCCAAAGGCTTGATATGAAACGAGTTTTAAATTTTAGTGCAGGACCATCCAAACTTCCTTTAGAGGTTTTAAAAATCGCACAAGAGCAGTTGCTGGATTTTAATGGCAATGGGCTTTCAATCATGGAAGGCTCACATAGAGTTAGCATGTTTGAAGATGTGCATAATGAAACGATAGAGTTGATTAAAAAAATTTATAAAGTTCCTGATAATTTTAAGATTTTATTTGTGCAAGGCGGAGCTAGTATGCAATTTGCCATGATACCTTTAAATTTAGCAAAAAATAAAAAAGTAGAGTTTGTAGATACTGGCATTTGGTCAAGTAAAGCCATAAAGGAAGCTAATATTCAAGGTCTTGATGTGAAAATTGTCGCAAGTTCAAAGCAAAGCAATTATGATCATATTCCAAATGAAATACATTTTAGCGATGATTGTGATTATGGATATATCACTTCAAACAATACAATCTATGGCACGCAATATAAGTCGTTTCCAAAATGTAAAAATTTAGTCATCGATGCTTCAAGTGATGTTTTATCTTATGAAATTGATTGGAAGAATGTTGGTTTGCTTTATGCAGGAGCTCAAAAAAATGCAGGACTTGCAGGTGTTACTTTGGTTATAATTCGTGAAGATTTACTTAGCATTGCAGATGAAAAGGTGCCTAGCATGTTAAAGTATATAAATTATGCAAATTCAAATTCTATGTTTAATACGCCTCCTGTTTTTTCAATTTATATGTTAAATTTAGTTTTAAAATGGATTGAAAAACAAGGCGGAATTTTACAAATACAAAAAATAAACGAGCAAAAAGCTAAACTTTTATATAACATCATCGACGAAAGTGATGGCTTTTTTGTAGGTCATAGCAAAAAAGATAGCAGATCGCTTATGAATGTTAGTTTTACTATCAAAGGCGGAGATGAGATTTTAGAAAAAAAATTTGTAAGTGAAGCTATAAAACATGACATGATAGGTTTAAAGGGGCATAGGTTATTAGGCGGAATTAGAGCGTCGATTTACAATGCTATTAGCTTAAATGAGGTTCAGAGTTTATGTGAATTTATGCAAAAGTTTAACAAGGAGCATTCATGAAACAAACTTTTGAAGTTTTAAATGTCAAATGTGAAGGTTGTGCAAATACCTTAAAAAAGGCTTTAAAGGCTGATTTTGGCGATGTGGAAGTAAATTTAGAGGTACAGCCGCGACAGATTAGTTTAGAGATAAAAGAAGAAAAATTGCAAAATTTAAAATCAAAACTCCGATCTTTAGGCTATCCACTCGTAAGTGATGAGTTAAGCGATTTACAAAAAGTAAGCACAAAGGCAAAAAGTTTTGTCAGTTGTGCTTTAGGTAAGATAGGCTAATTTGCAAAACCCATAGGATTTTTTTCTCCAAACGCAGAACTTGTTTCGGCTTGAATGGTGCTAATAAAATCATTTAAAGTGAAAATGCTTTTTTCTTTAATGGCAACTTTTAAGGCTGTATTTTTGATGACAAGTACGATTTGCCCACCACTTAGCGGATAGTTTGCCAAAACTTTTGTGTCAAAATTTTCTTCAAATTCGGCATTTTTTGGCAATAGCTTTTTCCATAAAGCAAGTCTTTGTTTGAAATTTGGCTTTTTAAATTCGATTTTATAATCAAACCGCCTCGAAAAGGCAATATCGAGGCTTTCTAAAAAATTTGTCGTTGCTACTAAAATGCCTTCAAATTTTTCGATTTGCTCTAAAAATATATTTTGCATTTGATTATGCATCTTATCAGCCCCGTTGCCTGCGATTTCCATGCGTGAGCTTAGAAATTGATCAGCTTCGTTTAGTAGTAAAATAGGCTCAATTCGTGTCTTTTTGCAAATGTCATTGTAAGTGTCAAAAATACGCCTCACATTTTGTTCGCTCTCGCCTACATATTTTGAAAGAATTTTCGAGCAATCAAAACTCAAAATACTTTTTTTCAGGCTTTTTGCTAGTGAGTTTGCTGTCATGGTTTTACCTGTTCCTGGGGGTCCGAAAAGTAAAATTTTTGCTTCGATTTTTTTGGTATTTTTTTTGATGCCCCATTGTTTTAATTTTACAACTACGCTTTTATCGACTTGTTTTAATAAATCGTTTAAAAGTTTTCTTGTCGTATCGTTCATGACTACATCATCAAGGCTAGTTGTAGGTGTGATGAGCTCGAAAATTTCTTGATTTGCCACGAGATTTTTAAGGGTATTTTTTTGCTTTTTTTTATTTTTATTTGGATTTAAAATCAGCTCTAAAATATCTTCATTTATATAATAACTTCTTGTAATTCCACCAAAAGCACTGACCATCTCTTCATAATCAATTAAACCGCTTTGTATAAGTTTGCTATCGATTTGCAATAAATTTCGATTTTTTATTTTTTCATAATTGTCAAAACTGATAAGCGAAATTAGGCTATTTAGCTCTCTAATGCTTTCACTTTCGGCTGTGTATTCCTCTTTTAAAAGTGCTAGAAAAATCAGTTTCTCTTTTTCGTTTAGCTCATGTTGGTTTAAAAGTTTTTCGACTTGCAGTGTTTCGTTTGTAAGGGCAATTTTTTTAGCTATTTTATCTTCAAAAATTTTGATTTTCTCTTTTATTGTGCCAACTCCTAGATCAAACATAGTATTTTTGGCTAAGTTTTGATATAGATCTATGCGGTGAAATTGGTCATTTAAATACTCCAAATGGTCGTTATAGGCGAGTATTTGTTCGTCTGCTTGCTCATCATTTAAACCAAATTCTAAAAACTTTAAAAAATATGTACTTAGTGATATGGTCGAATTTAAAAGCTCAAGCGACGAATTATTTATCGTATTTAATGCCCCATATACCACCAAACCATCGTCAAGTAAATCTTGAATATACTTTAGCTCATGAAGGTATGCAAAATCATTTTTGCTAAACAAATCACTTAAAATATTACAAACGCTAAGTTCTCCATTTCCTTGCAAAAAAGATCTTAGCATATATTGAAGTATCAAAGCTTTTTGCTTGTTTAAACTTAAGTTTTGAGCTATTTTTGTACTTAAGATATTTTTTGCTTTGGCAAATTCTATAACTTGCTTCATGACTAATAAACTACCTTATTGATTTTCAAAAAATCTCTTAAATCTTCATATTCACTATTTTCAAGATAGCGATATTTACCAGATTTAAGCATATCTAAACTCATGCGACCAAAACTAACTCTTTTTAAATCCATAACTTCACAATCAAAATATCCAAAAAATCTTCTAAGCTCACGGTTTTTACCTTCGTTTATAATCACTTTTAACTTAGTATAACCACCACTACTTGGCATAATCTTATAAGCTAAAAATGGGGCAAATTCCATAGATTTGATTTTGCTTTTCTCATGAGCACCACGAGTTGCATCAGCTGCTACTAGACCCTCTTTCATCGCTGTTATCATAGCCTCACTAACTTCGCCTTTGATTTTTAAATAATACATTCTTTCCATATCGCTGTTCATTAAAGCAGTTGCAATAGCTGGAGCATCTGTTAGTAAAAGCAACCCTTCACTTGCGAAATCTAGCCTACCTACACTTAAATAATGAGCAAATTTTTTAGGCAAACTATCATATATAGTTTTTCTACCCCTATCATCTTTTTTACTAACGATTTCACCTTTTGGTTTATTATAAACTATCATAGAAAACTTAGTCTTTTTAAAAATAGTTTTATCTTTGATTTTTAACTTATCAACTTCGCTAACTTGAGTTGATAAATCTGTTACCACATGATTATTTAACTTCACAAAACCTTGTTTGATAAGCTCATCTGCCTCACGGCGAGAGTATTTTGTGTTGTGTGAGATGTATTTGTTTATTCTCATTTTATACCTTTTTAAATAGTTCACAAGGGTTTAGTTTAAATTGTAGCATTTTTGCACTTTCTCTGCCACCATCTCCACCCTTTCTTTGCATGGTTATTTTTCCGATCATAAGTGAGCCTCGAGGTGAAAAACATATATCCCCGCTATAAAAATTTATTACTTCGTTTATTGATTTCAAAGTCCATCTTAAATCCATATCTTTAACTTTAAGAACAACTAAAAACCACTCACTTGCAAATTGTCCTCGTCCTTTTAAAATATCATTTAATATTAAAACCTTATTTTCGCTAAACCATTTTATTATTTGTTTTTGCTCAAAAGAAGTAAATTCATCAAAAAACATTCTTCTATTATCTTTTGGATTAGATATTTTTGGTGGTTTTTCGCCTGTAAAATATTCTAAAATGTCAAGTATATTTTGAGGTATATTCCATAATTGTTTATAGTTTTCTAGCCATCTTTTATCTGTTTGACTAAAACCTTTTTTATTGGACACTAACTTAACTTGCAAATTTTGGACATCTTGGAGTTTTTTAAGCTTAATTTCCATATTAATAACAACTTGAACATCTGCTTTAAAGCTACCTTTTATTTTTTCAGCTTTGACATTTTCAATATCTTCAAATTTATACCCCATAGCCTCTAACCATTTTTTTGCTAATGTATTATCTTTCCAAGAATTAAAAACATCAATAACAAATATTTCATTTTTAAAACCATCTTTTGCAGTTTTGGAACCAAGCTCCACTTTATCCATACAAATCCTTTATTTTTTTTCCTAAATACTCTACGACATTTACACTCATAGCATTACCACTTTGTTTTAAAAGTTCGTTATTGTTTAAATTTTTTATTTTATTTTGTAAGTTTTTAACAATACCAAAACCCTGTAGCCTTAAAGCCTCCAAGGCACTTAATCTATATAATTTTTTATCATGAACATATAAAATTCCTTGTCTATCACGCCTTAATGTTGGTATTTTATCTTGATATAACCTTAAATCACTTTGCCTTGTGTCAATAACTAAAAAATCCTTTTCTAAAATTTCTTTTAGATTAAAGCGATTTTTATTGTACTTATTGCTTAAGTACCTTAAAAAAGTTTCATATTGGGTTGAATTTTTATCAAATAAATTATTGTCATTTGGGCTTAAAAAATATTTTAAATCATTTTTTTGAGATTGTATATTTTCAAATGTAAAATTTATATTTAAGTCATTTCTAGTTCCAACAAAATAAATCCTTTCTCTACTTTGAGCTAATCCAAAATTTAGAGTATTTAATACCTTATGGCTTACTTTGTAGTTAGCTTTATTTAGGGTTTCTAAAATAATATTTAGAGTTTTTCCTTTGTCATGATTGGCCAAGCCTTTAACATTTTCAAGTATAAAAAAACGAGGTTGCTTTAGCTTTAAAATCTCTGCTAAACGAAAGATAATCTGTCCCCTTTCTTCATCATATAAACCTTTTCGATTTCCAACAATACTAAAACTCTGACATGGAAATCCTGAAATCAACAAATCAAAATCGGGTAAACTTTTTATATCTATCTTTGTTAAATCACCTAAGAATATTTCATTTTCACACTCATGTAAAATTTTATAGGTTTTAATTGCATTTTTATCAATCTCACTATATCCTAAGCAGGTAAAATCATTTAACTCAAGTCCTAATCGACCACCACCTATGCCAGAACAAAAATCGACAAATGTCACTATTTTATACCTGCTTCCACCAAATGGTGTATATGTAAAGCTCCAATAGGCTTTTTTGCGGCATCGACTATGGCTAGGAGTTGAATTTTGTGCTTTTGTATATAGCAAAGAGCATCACTTGCTAACATATTTTCATCTGTTAGTATTTTTGGATTTTTTGTAGCATAACTTAAAGCTTCTTTTTCTAATGAAAAATCCTTACTCATCAAGGCTCGTCTTAGATCTCCATCGCTTAAAATTCCCACTAACTTATTATCTTTATCTGTTAGCAAAACATTGCCTAATTTTCCTTCACTCATAACAACGATGGCTTGTTTTAGAGTCTGCTCTATGCTCATGATGGGTAGTTTTTGGGTTTTCATAATATCTTTTACTTTAACAAAAAGTTTTTTACCCAAACTTCCACCAGGGTGAAATGAAGCAAAATCTTCTTTTTTAAAATCTCTTGCCCTCATCAAACAAACCGCCAAAGCATCACCTAAGGCTAAAGTTAGAGTTGTTGAGCAAGTGGGTGCGACATTTAGCGGGCACGCCTCTTTTTGGATATCCAAAGAAAAAAAGACATCGCTAAATCGACCTAAGGTTGATTTTTTATCTCTTGCCATACCAATAATCTTAGTCCCAAATCGTTTTAAATGAGGCAAAATTCTTACCAATTCTTCACTCTCTCCGCTATAGCTTATGGCTAAAATGGTGTCGTTTTTATCTATCATACCAAGATCGCCGTGCATAGCCTCTGTGGGGTGCAAAAAAAAGCTACTCGTTCCTGTACTTGCTAAAGTGGCGGCTATTTTAGCACCTACAAGACCACTTTTTCCAATGCCTGTTACGATCAATTTACCCTTAGTTTGTAAGATGATTTTGACAGCTTCGTCAAACTCATCTCCTAAATTTTCACTAGCCCTTAAGAGTTCTTTTGCTTCGAGGCTTAAAACTTCTTTTGCGATATTTTTCATCTTTTATCCTACATGACAAATATAGTTGGCACTATCGTTGGATATTTTTTAAGAGATCTAAAAATGTGCTTTCTTAGTACTTGCCTTACTTCATTTTCTACTGCTCTTTTGTTTTGGAAAATATCTTTTTTAGCATTTGTTAAGTATTGGACCAGTACTTCTTCTAGCTCTTTTGAAAATGCTTTGTCTTCTTTATCAGGCACTAGTCCGTAACTTACAACTTTTGGCTTATTAAAGAGACGATTGTCATCTGCATTTACTTGTGCAACTATCATGACAACTCCAGCTTCTGCTAATTTTTGCCTGTCAATTACTACATCATCTGCTATTTGTTTGTTAATTTGGTTATCTATAAAAACTTTTCCTGTCTTAACTGTGCCGATTTTTTTCATATATTTTTGGCAAAGCTCTATCTTGTCTCCATCACTCATGAGAAGTATATTTTTATTATACACTCCGCATTGTATAGCGGTTTCTTTATGCTTATTTATATGATTGTATTCTCCATGAACTGGTAAGAAAAATTTTGGTTTTACAAGTCTTAATATCAATTTTTGCTCTTCTTGAGCCGCGTGCCCGCTTACATGAATTTCACTAAAATCTTGATAAGCTACGCTTGCACCACTTTTAAGCAGATAATTTAAAACCGTTGAAACACTACCTTCATTTCCTGGTATTGCTTTTGCTGAAATGATGATTTGGTCTGAAGTTTTAATCTTGACATGTCTATGTTCATCTGTTGCCATGCGGTAAAGTGCTGCCATGGTCTCACCTTGGCTTCCTGTGGTAACTATGAGTATATCTTTATCGCTATATTTATTTATCTCATGCGGGTCGATAAAAATACTTTTGTCAAGCTCAATATAGCCAAGCTCAATAGCAACATTTAAATTTCTCTCCATACTTCGCCCAATCACGCAAACTTTTCTTCCATATTTTAATCCGTATGAAATCGCCTGATAGACTCTATGAATATTAGAGCTAAAAGTACTCATGATAACTCTACCTTTTGATTTTGCAAAAATATTATCAAAAGTACTACCAACCGAACTTTCACTTCTTGTAAAACCCTCTTTGTACGAGTTTGTGCTGTCGCTTAAAAGACACAAAACACCCTTGTCTCCATAATAAGCAAAACGATTTAAGTCAGTTGGGTAGCCGTCAATTGGCGTATGATCGATCTTAAAATCCCCTGTATGAATGAGAGTGCCCGCAGGAGTTTGTATGGCTAGTGCGGAAGCATCAATGATGGAATGAGTAATGTGAATCCATTCAACCTTAAACTCTCCAATACTATATATTTTGCGTTTTTCAACTGGTCTAAATAGTTTTCTGTGTTGTTTTAGACCATGTTCGTCAAATTTGTTTGAAATCATGCCAAGTGGAAGTGGAGTCGCATAAATAGGAAATTGCATCTCTTTAAAAAGATAAGCAATGGCTCCAATATGGTCTTCATGAGCATGAGTTATGATGATGCCTTTGATTTTATTTTTTATCTTTCTAAGATAATCAAAATCAGGAATTAAAATATCAACCCCATGCATATCTTCACTAGGAAAACTCATGCCAACATCGATTATGATGGCTTGTGTACTTGTCTCAATCACGCTTATATTTCCGCCTATTTCTCCTAAACCTCCAAGCGGAATGATGTTGATTTTTGCTGTTGATGTTTTATTTTGAGAGTGTAAAGTTAGCCTTGAATTATGCATTTTTTTATTGTTTTGTATGACGCTTGATAATTCTTTTTGCCAAGGTTCATTACCTAAAATACTAACATTTGCATTTCTGCGACGCCTTTGTTTTTGTTGTCTATTATTTTGAGTATTTTTATTGTTTTTTTTGTTTTGCTCTATCATCTTTTACCTTTGTTATGTTATCAAAAAGGTGATGATATGTCTTAATATCTACTTCATGAGGCCTTATATTTAAAGATATACTTAGTTTTAAAAATATCTCTTTTAAGCTCTGCTTATCTCTAATTTGAGATAGATTTTTTATCAAAATTTTTCTTGGTTGCATAAAACATGCTCTTAAAAATTTTTCAAACTTATCGCTTACACAAAATCCCTGTTCGCTCTCATGAAATTTTTCAAATTTTATGACTGAAGATACAACTTTTGGCATGGGCTTAAAAGCATTTGGTGGCACATCAAAAAGTATGCTTACTTCTGCTATACTCTGTGCTATCACACTTAAGGCACAAAACTCTTTTTGTTTAGAAATAGCAACAAATTTTTGTGCCACTTCTTTTTGTATCATGACAATCATATTTTTACATGACTTATCTTTTAAGGCTCGCAAAATAATGGCAGTAGCTATATAATAAGGCAAATTTGCGACCAAATCATAATCGCTATCTTGCAAACTTTTACCCTGCCATGCTTTTAATACATCTTGTGGTATTAAAACAAATTTTTTATCTTCAAGCTCTTTAGAAAATCTTTTTTTTAGATATATTGACAAATCATCATCAACTTCATAAGCCTTTACTTTTTTAACTTCTAAAAGCTTATGTGTTAAATCACCTAAGCCAGCCCCAATCTCTATGAGTTCGTGATCATTTTTGGGAATCGATTCGATAATTTTAGTTATTATATTGCTATCTTGTAAAAAATTTTGTCCATACTTTTTTTTAGCTATCTTTTCAGCGTCCATGAGAGCCTTTTGAAAAATTTATATATTCTATCTAAAGTTTTCTTAATTAAAGGATAAAGATGACAATGAAACTAAATAATTAGTATCTTATTAGGCTGTAAATTAGACTAAACAAAGTGTTTTTCTTATACCATAATAATTTACTTATGGATTAGGAGTTGTAGCTAAATTTACTTTTATCTCACCATTTATAATCTTTTGCTTATACGAATTGACGATTTTTAGCCATTCTGGTTTTAAGTTTGGATTTTTTTTAGGCATAAGTATACCTTTATTTTTTAAATTATATATTTTAATACCCCCTTTAAATGTACCATTTTCTACAGATTTAATCGTTTCGTAAGTAGCAATTTCGAGATTTTTAATCATGGAAGTTAAAATTACAGATTTTGAGCCGTTGCCATATTTTCCATCATCATATTGGTCTCTATCTACTCCGATTATCCATACATTTTCGCCCAATAAGACTCGTTTTTTAGCCTCTTTTATAGAGCCTTTACCTGTAAGACCTGCTACATTAAAAATGATACTAGCCCCATTATCATACATTTGTGATGCTAGTTTTTCACCTTTTCTCGGATCACTAAAATCACCAGCGTATTTTGTTATAATCTCAATGTTTGGATTTATCATTTTAGCACCCTGAACAAATCCAACTTCAAAGTCTTCAATTGCTTGAGATTTAATTCCACCTAAAAAACCTATTTTATTGGAGTGTAATTCATTTGCCTTTAAAGCTGCACAAACTCCCATCAAAAAGCTACCTTCATTGGCCGCAAATAGCATAGACAATATATTTGGCTGGTTAGCTTTTGTATCAATTAATAAGAATTTTTGCTTAGGATATTTTTTTGCAACTATTTGTACCGGCTCTAAAAAATAATACCCTGGAGCTACTATTAAATCTTTATTGTCATCTGCTAAATTTGATAAATTTATAATATAATCTTTAGAAGCAACGGATTGTATGAATGTATAGTGTTTTGATGAAAGCTTTTTTTCTTTAGCATATTTTTGTATGCCCATCCAAGTGCTTTGTATAAATGACTTATCATTTAAGCTTCCCATATCACCAATCATGGCAAGGTCTAACTCATCACTCTTTTTTTCACACGCTACAAATGAAAAAAGTATAAAACTACACATGAAATATGATAAAAATTTTCTCACTTTAAATCCTTTTATAAATTATCAAAAGCTAAAAGCAACATTGTAGCATAAATTACATTAAAATAGAAAGTTTCAGATAAGAAAAGCCCATTTTTTGTGTTTAACCAAAAAATATATCCTAATAATACAAAGTTGATAATCATAATCTTATACCAAATCAAAAAATAAATAAATGCTAGATTGTGAAGATGTTTTATGAGCCAAATTCGCATTTTAAATTTAAAAAAATGACTTTATAGTGTTTAGTTATTTTCTGATTTAGCATTACTAATCAGGTGGATTGTAAGTTTTTTTGTTTTTTAGGGCGTTTTTGCGTTTTTGTTCCATGGCTACAGCGTCTCTTAACTCTTCAACTCCATCATATCTTGCACCATTTATAAATTTATCTTCATCTTCAAATTGCCCCGTTTTTAAACCCCAAAGCAAAAAACCAAGACCAATCGCTCCAAGTAAAGTTGAAACACTCAGCATCATAGCTACTACCCAAGCACTCATGACTATCCTTTTATTAATTTTATTCTCATTGAATTTAATACCACAATGATTGAGCTAAACGACATTGATAAGGCGGCAAAAAGTGGATTTATCAATCCTGCTATAGCAAGAGGGATTGTTGAGGCATTATAAAAAATACAAAAAGCAAGATTTTGCTTTATAATGTTATACACCTTTTTGCTAAGCACAAAAGACCAATTTAAAGCCTCACTGCTATCATTTAAAAGTACAATATCGCTTACACTTAAAGCCACATCAGCTCCATTTCCCATGCAAATTGCAATGTCACTTTTACTAAGTGCTAATGCGTCATTTATGCCGTCTCCTGCCATGACAACTATTTTCTTATCTTCATGAAGTTTGTCTATAAAATTTGCCTTTTGTAAAGGATTTAAAGAGAAATGATACTCTTTTATGCCAACTTTTAAGGCTGTATCTTTTGCTGAATTTTCATGATCGCCTGTTAGCATGAGGGTTGTAATGTTTAATTTTTGTGTATTTGATATGACTTTTTTGATGCCATCTTTAGGACTATCTTGCAAAAAAAATACACTTGCCAATTGCTGATTTACGCTAAAAAAATAGCAAGATTGTTCTTCTTTGCATAAAACTTCTATGCCATTTTGCATCAAAAACTCTTTACTTCCGCCTATGATTTTTTTACCTTCAAAATCAGCCATAACACCTTTTGATGTGATTGATTTGATATTTTCAAGATGCAATTCATGAAGATGTTCATTTTTTAAATCTTGTAAAACACCTTTGCTAATCGGGTGATTTGAAGTTAGCAAAAGCGAATAAAGTAAGTTTTTGTCATACTTCATGAACTCTTTACTTTTATATACTTTTGGTTTGCCCTCAGTTATCGTACCTGTTTTATCTAGCACCAAAACATTACTTTTTGCCATGCTTTCAAGAAAACTTGCCTCTTTAAAAAGTACTCCTTTTTTTGCTCCCATACCAAGTCCTGCTAAGGTTGAAACAGGAGTTGCTAACCCTAATGCACAAGGACAGGCTATAACTATGACAGAAATAGCTGTAATTAAGGCGTGTTCGAAATCTCCATTATAACTATACCAACCAAAAAATGTAAGCAAGGATAAAGCCAAAATCACTACAGAAAAATAGCCTGAAATCTGATTTGCTAATTGTTCGATACGAGGTTTTTTGTGCATACTTTCTTCTAGTAAATTTGTAATTTTACTAAGTATTGAGTTTTCATGCAAAGCGGTTGCTTGATAATAAATCAAACTATCCAAACATACACTTCCGCTTAAAATCTCATCTCCGCTTTGCTTTAAAATAGCCACATCTTCACCTGTGATAGACGAACAATCAAAACTAGCCTCACCTTTGTAAATTTTGCCATCAATGACGACTTTTTGACCCGCTTTTAGCTCTATTTTGTCTCCTATTTGGACATTTGAAAGTGGAGTAATAATCTTTTCATTATTTTTTATGATAGTAACTTCAGTAGGAAGTGAGCCAATAAGTCCATCAAGCGTATCGACTGCCCTTTTTTGTGTTAAAATTTCAAGATACTTTCCAGTAAATACAAAAGTGACTATCATCGTAACGCTATCAAAATACACCTCTCCTACTCCGCTAAACATGACATAAAGCGAGTAAATGTAGGTCAAACTTGCACCAGCTGAAACTAACAAGTCCATATTTACATAAAGATTTTTAAGCCCATAATACGCACCTTTAAAATATACCGAACCCGTATAAAAAAGTGTCGGCGTTGCTAAGATGAACTCTGCAAAATTTAAAATACTTTTAATATCAGCCCTCATGCCCGTAAAAAAACCACTATATTGAGCTACCGCTATCCACATGATGTTCATGGTCGTAAATATGCCTACTAAAAGTTTTGAATTATACTCGTTTCGCTTTGCATTACTTTTCATCTCTTGTAATCTTGGGTCGTAAGGCGTGGCGTTATAGCCTATACTTGAAATAAGCTTGATGATATTTGAAAGTTTTATGATGTCATTGTCCCAAACGATTTTTGCTTTATGATTTACCCCATTGACACTAGCTTCGATTATGCCTTCAGCTTTGTGTAGAATTTTTTCATTTAACCAAACACAAGCCGCACAGTGAATTCCTTCTATGATAAGTGAAATTTCATAAAAGCCGTCTTGTTTTTTAACAAAATGCTTATTGAAGCCCTCCATGTCAAATTTTTCAAATTCATGTTCTTTTTGTGTAGGGGGCAAAAGGGTATTTTTGCCCATTTTTTCATAAAAACTATCAAGATTTAATTCATTTAAAAGATGAAAAACTCCTTGACAACCCTTGCAACAAAAATATTTTACCTCCTCAAACGACTTATCTTCTATCATTACAGAGTTTTCGTATTTTAAATGGCAGTGGTTACATTTTGTTTTGCTCAAAATTGTTCCTCAGTATTTAATTGCTTCGTTAAAACAAGCATTATATGATAATATTACTAAACTATTTTTTAAAGAAATGAAAATAATAGTAAAAAAGCTATAAAGTTTTTTTTTTACACGCCGATGTAGTTAGTAATTGGCAAGGATGCCAAAAATTTAACCCGAAAAAGGATTTATCATGGGATTTAGAATTAACACTAACATTGGTGCGATGAACGCTCACGTTCAAGCTAAGAAAACGAACTTAAACATCGACAACTCACTTCAAAAGTTGAGTTCAGGTCTTAGAATCAACAAAGCAGCTGATGATTCATCTGGTATGGCGATCGCAGACAGCCTTAACTCTCAAGCTCTAGGTCTTGGTCAATCAATCGCAAATGCTAACGATGGTATCGGTGTTGTTCAAACTGCTGATGGTGCTTTACAAGAGTATATCAACATCATCAACACTGTTAGAACCAAAGCTATTCAGGCTGCATCTGATGGTCAAAATCTTGGCACAAGAAAGATGATTCAAACCGACATCAACAAGCTACTTGAAGAAGCACAGAACATTGCTGCTACGACTTCATTTAACGGCCAAACACTATTAAATGGTTCTTTTGAAAACAAAAGTTTCCACATTGGTGCTTATGCTGGTGAGACTGTTAAGTTTGACATCAAAAATACTCAAATTAAAGATGTTGGTACTTTTGCATTTACTTCTGGTACCAAAGCTATAGAAGCTAAGGCAATGGGTCAAGAAGCAAAACTTACACTAGAAGTTAAGCAGACAGTTGTTAAAAATGGTAAATCTGAAGACATAACAATAAAAGCTGAGTCTAAGTTTATGACTATTGCTGGTACTACAGGTGCATCAAGCTTACAAAGAGCTACTGGCTTGGCTGATGAGTTTAACGAGCAAGCTAATAAGTTTGGAGTTGCCGTAAGAGCTAGTGTAACTCAGATCTCAAATGGTAACACTTATACTATCCGTTTAGACTCTAAGGAGAATTTTGAAGTTGTAACAGGCGGTGATGATGTAGGTGGAGTTGCGGCAGGAGTTATAGAAAAAGGTCTTACTAATGCACAAGGCACTGGTAACTCTTTGGCAAATATCGATGTTATCACAAGAGAATCTGCTGAAAAGGCAGTCATGATAGCTGACTACGCTCTTCAAGAGATTGGTGATGTTAGAAGTAAATTGGGTTCTGCTCAAAATAAACTAGAAGCAACCATAAGAAACATCTCTGTAACTCAAGTGAATGTTAAGAGTGCGGAAAGTCAAATCCGTGATGTTGACTTTGCAAAAGAGAGTGCAAACTTTAACAAGCAAAATATCTTAGCTCAATCAGGTACATACGCGATGAGCCAAGCAAATGCTGTTCAACAAAATGTTATGAGATTACTTCAGTAGTAACTCTCCTCTCCTTAATTCACTCAAGCCCCTCTCGAGTCTCTCGAGTGGGGCTTTTTTTATGGTATAATATCCAAAATACAAAAAAGAAAAAGCCATGAATATCGCTATAAATATATCCAATGCCTACCAAGCGTTTTAGGTGCTATCAAGACCTTGTTTCACTTTTAGTTAGGTTAAAGTCCTAATTATATTACAACACTAGCCTTTAGACTTATAACTTATAAATGTTACGGTTGCGAGTTGAATTTGCAACACTATTTTTTACAATCTTCATCAAGAATTCTTCCTATTTGCTCATGAAGATTATAATAGTAATTTACAAAATATTTGACTTGCATATCGATAGGCTTAAAACTGCCTTGCTCATCTTTTCTAGCATAAAGATCCAAAAATCGTTTAGCATCTATCTTATTTAAATAGTGTATTGCTAAATTTTTATAAGTTCTTAAATACCATTTTTTCAATCTCTCATAAGCTTCATGACTTAAATCAATTTGTAGCTTTTCTTTAAATATAAGCACCTTAGCATCAAAAAGTGCTTTTAAATGTATCAAACCTTCACAATAATAAGGCTCAACTTCTTTTGTCTTCATCCACGCTATCAAGCCCACCGATCGTTTGATCAAATCAATCATGACAGGCTCTTTTAAATGCTCTTTTTCATTGCAAAAAAACGCCACTAAACCACCAGCAGTAGCTTTAAACTCCTCAATGTTTTTAAACATTCCGCTATCATTCATGACAGCTTCACTATTTTCATCTAACCATAAAATATGTCCATATTCATGACCTATTGTACTCACTTCATAAACTTCATGCCACAAAGCTTTTTTATTAAATAAAATATCTCTGCTTTTTTCTAAAAATTGATTCCCAAAAACCTCTTTCTCAATCTTTAAAAATGGTTTTGCTTTGGCACTTTCATAGATATTATCAGCAAAAGCAAATATCTTTTTACCACATTGCTTACTAACAAGTTCGTCATTTGGTACGACTTGGGCAGAAAAAAGACCATTAAATTCTGATGCGAAATAAAATGCAGGTCGTCCTATGTAAAGCCCAACTCTATCAACATTCTTTACGCATTTTTCATATATTTTTGGTTCTTTTGCTATATTTTTATGAAACAATTCATACATTGATAAAATATCATCTTTAATTATACTTTGCTTAGCTCTTTTGACATCACTAAGCCTTATATCCCACTCTAAAGCCACAGCCTTTCTTAAATGGTCTTCATAGTATTCAAGTGGGTGGGCTACTTGAATTGGAGAAGTGATTTTCATCCACGCAAAATCCACTTTTTGCCATGATGAAATAAGTTTTGATTTATCTTTTTGTCCAAAAGCTTTTTGTAAAGCTTTAAAATATTTTACATATGCATCTTTTTGCCCAAACTCTTCATCTTCAAGTTGCTTTAAATTTGCGATTATTTTTTTAAATGCCTTATCAAGAAGTTTAAAATCTTTAAAAAATTTCGCATAAGGTTTCAAAATATAACCACTCTTTGTCTTCACTAAAACCGAATACGACCTATCAAAAACCTCTTGATTTTTATCATACTCTAAAAGCCTATTTTTTTGTAAAAATTCATACACACCTTTACCATATTTTGCCTCTAACTCCTCATTTATATGCTCAATGATATGTTTTTGCCATGATGGCTGAATACAACTTAAAATCTCTCCTATTTCATAAACCCCTTTTAAAAGAGCAAGATAAAATTCGCTTAAAAGTTTTTCTTTTTGGATTTTATAAATCATATCTTTTTGGATTTTTAAATGATATTTTTTAACAAAATCATATATATCATGTTTGATATTTTTTATCTGTTCATCGCTTTTTTTATCTTGTCTTAAAGCTTGAACCAAAGTCTCATCTCTTAAATTTACCATTCTTGAAATTACAGCAAGTTTATTCTCTTTATTATCACTAAGTTGAGCAATTTTTAACATTTTTTGTATAATTTTTTGTTTCTTTGGCTTTTTATTTTCTAATACCAAATAAAATTCGCTCATTTTCTTTTGTCGTTGCTTAACTAATTCATAAAATCTAATTAGATTATTTTGCATTTTTTACCTTTTTATTAATTTTTTTGTTAAATTATAGCAAAAAATATAAGTTTTAATATAATAATTTGATATAATAGCAGTCAATAAAAATTAATTTGGAACTAAAAATGTTAAATCATGACGAATATACTAGTGTAATTTCATACACAAATCGAGGCGTAATTGAGAGCAATATTGACTATGTAAATGAAAACGAAAGTTTTATATGTTTAGCTAAAATAGAATTTTTTATCGACTTACAAGATGCTTATACTTTTAAAGATATCATGGGATATTTACACTCAAAAACTGATTTTGGAGCGGTTTTGATCGATGAAATGGGTAGTATTATGCTTCTTTTTAGAGATTATAAAATTCATCAAGCAAAAGCAGCCTTGCAAAAAATTACAAGAAGTGTGTTGCAAGTATTTGGAATTGAGATTAAAATAATTGCAATCACTCTGATTGACGGAGATGATGATTATAAGTCATTACTTGCAAGATTGGATCAATACTATGTAATGTCAAAAATTTCTACAAACAAAAAAATATTTTACGGCACAAAACATTTTAATTTTTATGAGGGTGGAGACAATATAGAAATATTACAAAATCTTTTTAAAAAAATTAATCTTATAAAAATTCACAATCTCTACAAAGGTGTTCCTATTGTCGAAAAAATAGCCATACTTGCTTTCAATAAAGGAGAATTGCTTGTAAAAATCAATAAAAATAAGATTCCATTTTATAATAATGAAGAGTTTTGCTTTTTAGAACATGACCTCATTCCAAACATAATCCAAGCAAATATTTCAAAAATCAATCCAACCTTAAGCACAATTTCTTTGGTTGATTTAAAATTCTTAGACAATTCGCCAGTCGAAAGAAGTGGAATAAGAGTCGAGCCTGATAGAAATATTTATGCAACATTAAGTCATGAGAGTAAAGATATTTGCAAAGGTTACATTATAAACATATCTGAAAACTCTATCGTACTTAACATATCCGATACAAGTTTAAAAAATTTAACAAAAGAGAGTATTAAAAATAATTTTTTAACCCTAAAATGTCAAATTCCAACCAAGAAAAGTTTTATCACTACCATAAAAACTAAAGCTAGTATATTTAGCATACAAAATAATGAAGTGGTCGTAAATATATATCCAAATCCAGCCTCTAAAACAAAACTTCGATCATATATCTCACTAAGACAAACAGAAGTATTGCTAGATTTGAAACTAAAATTAAAATCTTAAAATCCCCCCTATTTTCTAGTTTAATAGCAGACTAAAAACGGAAGTCGCTAAGAAATAAGTTATAAAAGTGATAAGGATAGAGCCAACTATATTTAGCCAAAGTCCAACTTTTATCATGTCAGCTATTTTTATGTATCCTGAACCATAAGCTATAGCATTTGGAGGCGTTGCTACAGGAAGCATAAATGCGCAAGTTGCTGAAAGTGCCACTGGAATTGTGAAAACTAAAATATCTGCTCCACCATATCCAAGCCCAACTGCTACTCCACCAATGACAGGTAAAAATGCTGCTGAAGTTGCGGTATTTGATGTTATTTCTGTTAAGAAAATAACCAATAATGCAACCAAAAATAGTATTAAAATCAAAGGTAAAGTTCCTAAGGCTGAGACTTGATGACCTATCCATAATGATAATCCAGTTTTGGAAAATTGGGCTGAAAGTGCAAGACCGCCACCGAATAAAAGCAAAATATCCCAAGGAAGTTTTTTAGCCGTATCCCAATCCAAAAGCCTATCACCTTCTTTGTGAGCAGGAACAGCAAAAAGTAAAATAGAAGCAGTAATTGCTATGATTGAGTCAATACTTGCTATTTTGATGCCATTTTTTTTAAGAAATGTACCTAAAAAGATCCAACATAGAGCTGCGCTTAAAAAGATGATACCGACAAGCCACTCTGGTTTTTTCATACAACCTAACTTGTCTAATTCTTCTTTTATAACTTTTTTACCGCCAGGTATCTCTTTGATTTTTGGTGGAAAAATAACATAAACACCAACAAGCATCCACTCTCCAAAGCCTATCGTTATACCATGAGCTTCTTTCATATAGCCAACTAAAAGTGCATTTGGTGGAGTTCCTATGATGGTTCCAAGCGAACCAATGGAAGCTGAATATGCGATACCTAACATTAAAGATATTCCAAAGTTTGTTCGATAAATAGAAGTTTTTTCCTGCACCTCTTTTACCATATCTTTACCTTTATGTAGTACAACATTTAAAGCGCCACCTTGAGATGAAAGTTTTGAAATCTCTCCCATATGCTCTAAATCTTCCATAGTTTCAGTCGCTTTTATCTTATCTGCTTCTTGTTCTTTGATGAGTTTTGCCACTAAGTGAAGCACACTTAATCCCACAGGCAACATCATAACAGCAGTTGCTGTGTTGCTTACCCACATAGATAAAAATCCAGTTGCAATCATGAAGCCAGCCACGAGTTTTCTCGGACTTGTTCCAACCAAAAGCACTATCATAAGAGCAATTCTAGTATGCAAATTCCATTTTTGCATAGTAAGTGCCAACATAAATCCGCCCATGAAAAGAAAAATAATTGGTGATGCGTAAGAGCTTCCAATACTTTTAAATCCATCCACTCCAAAAAGCGAAAAAAGTATCAAAGGCAAAAGTGCAGTCGCAGGTAGCTCAATAGCCTCGCTCATCCACCAAGCCCCCATCAATACTGAAACTGCTGCCACTATTGGCATAGCCTCAACATTTAAAACCTTCCCTTTTGCTGCTGCTAGGGCGATTTCTCCCGCGTTTGAAGGCATAGCATAGTAGGTAATAATTGCTAAAACTATCCCTCCAATCAAACCTATAAGCTCAACGGCATTTGTGCGTTTATCTATAGGCGTACTAAGATTTTGTGTTTCCATAATAAAACTCCTTTCTTAAGAGTAATTTTATCATAAAATAAATTTAAATAACATATAAAAAATTAGTTTTTAAACTTAAAAAATAATTTTTAGCTATATTTTACACAATAATCATAATTTTAGATTTTTATGATACAATATTCAACAAAAAAAGGATATCTCAAATGAAATTTGCAGACCCAAAAAATGATTTGGCATTTAAAAAAATTTTTGGCGATGAGAAGCGTAAAAATATACTCATCTCTTTTTTAAACTCTGTGCTTGATTTTAAAAACGAATTTGCCATAAAAGATGTGAGCTTGACAAATCCTTACCAAAAACCTATAGCAAAAGAGCTAAAAGAGACTATCCTTGACATAAAAGCTACAAATAAAAAAGGCGATAATTTTATCGTAGAAATGCAAAAAAAAGATTTGGGAGATTTTCCTAAAAGAAGCCTTTATTATACCTCAAAAGCCTATGTCGAGCAACTTCCAAAAGGGGAAGATTATACAAAATTAAAAAAAGTATATTTTATAGGCATACTTGATTTTAATATTTTTGAAAATAAAAATTACATCTCAAGACATTTAATAATCAATCAAGAGACAAATGCACAAGATTTGGAAGATTTTGAGTTTTCCTTTATAGAGCTTCCAAAATTTAACAAAAGCCTTCATGAGCTAAAAACAATACTTGACAAATGGATATTTTTCATCAAAAATGCTTCAGACCTTGAAATGATACCAGATGAATATGAAAACATAGAAGAGTTTAAAGACGCCTTTTTCATAGTCACACAAGCCACTTGGAACAAAAAAGAGATAGAAGTGTATGATTACATGACCTTAAAAAAATTTGATGAAATAAACGCCCTAAGAACCGCCGAACGAAAAGCCGAAGCTAGAGGTTTACAAAGAGGTCTTGAAAAAGGCATGGAAAAAGGCATGGAAAAAGGCATGGAAAAAGGCATGGAAAAAGGCATGGAAAAAGGCATGGAAAAAGGCAAACTCGAATCAGCTTATGTCATGATAAAAGATTTTGGCTTATCTATCGAAGATGTGTCTAATAAGATGAATATACATTTTGAGATTTTGCAAGATTATTTAGAAAATAAAAAGTAAAAAATTTACGACCATAAAAAATGCCCCCATGAATAAGCAAGAGATTTTAAAAAATATTTTCGGTCATGAAAATTTTAGAGACTCTCAAGAGCAAATTATCGATGCGATTTTAGACAAAAGCGATGTTTTGGCTATTTTACCTACAGGCGGAGGCAAATCGCTTTGCTACCAACTTCCAGCTTTTTTAAGCGATGGGCTTGTCGTCGTCGTTTCGCCACTGATCGCTTTGATGCAAGATCAAGTCAAGGCTTTGTGTGAGCTTAATATAAAAGCTGCAATGATAAATTCCATACAAAATGATGAGCAAAATGCGAAAGTTTTTAGCAAGTTAAAAAACAGAGAGTTAAAATTTTTATATCTTGCTCCTGAAAGGTTGGTTTTAGGCGATTTTGTCAATTTTTTAACAACTCTTGATATTGCTTATTTTGTCATCGATGAGGCTCATTGTGTTTCAAATTGGGGTCATGAATTTAGAAAAGATTACCGAAATTTAGGGCAGTTAAAGGCAAATTTTCCAAATACGCCCATACTAGCATTTACAGCTACAGCCACAAAAAAAGTTACTTTTGACATCATGGCAAGTTTAAACTTAAATAAGCCAAAACTATTTCGTGCTATCACAAAAAGAGACAATTTATTTATTCATGTTAAAAAACGCATCTCAAATGGGCAAAAACAGATCTTACAAATCATAAAAAATCACCAAAATCAATGCGGCATAGTCTATACATTTTCAAGAAAAGATAGCGAAAAAGTAAGTGAATTTTTAAATCAAAATGGCATAAAATCATCTTACTATCACGCAAAACTTAGCACTCAAAAACGCAAGCAAGTTTATGAAGATTTTGCATATGAAAACATTCAAATTGTAGTTGCCACCATAGCTTTTGGCATGGGAATTGATAAATCAAATATCCGTTTTATTATCCACACAAGCTTACCTAAAACTTTGGAAAATTACTATCAAGAGATCGGCAGAGCAGGGCGTGATGGCGATAGCTCAAGCGTGTATCTTTTATATTCAAAATCCGATGAGATATTGAGGCTGAAGCAAATTGAGGAAAATTTAGATGATGATTATAAAGAGCTTAGCAAGGAAAAATTAAAACAAATGTATAGATTTTGCATATCTTTAAAATGCCGTCATGAGCAAATTGCCAAATATTTTCAAGACTGCATCGCACCTTGCAAAAATTTATGTGATAATTGCCAAAATCAAAATGCAAATTTAACAGACATTAGTCTCGAAGCTCAAAAGCTTTTGTCTGCTATTTATCGCACAAATCAAAGTTTTGGAGCCAATTATGTCATCGACATTTTAAGGGCTTCAAAAAATAAGCGAATACAAAACAATGATCATGACAAGTTAAGTGTGTATGGAATAGGAGAAAATTTAGACAAAAATCAATGGCACAATATCATCGATGTGCTTTTAGATGAAGAGATTATGACGCTAAATGAGTTTAAGGTTTTATCGATCACACAGCGAGGTTTTAAGGTTTTAAAAGGCGAACAAAAAGTGCAAATGAGACAAGATTTATTGCAAAATTCAACGGAAGAAAAAGTTGAAAAAAACTTAGAGGTAAATGAGGAGATTTTTGATAAATTTAAAGACTTAAGAAAGAAAATTGCCCTGCAAACAAAGGTTCCAGCTTATATTATTTTTGATGATAAAGCGTTAAAACAGATGGCAAATACTCTACCTTTAAACGAAGAAGAATTTTTAAAAATAAATGGCGTAGGGCAGATAAAACTGCAAAAATATGGAAGTGATTTTTTGACACTTTGCAAACAGATAAAAGATGAATACCAAATCCCAAATAGCACTTTAAGTAAAACGCATTTAGAGACTTTAAAATTTTTAAATGATGGCAATACTATAGCTCAAATCACTAAAATTAGGGACTTGCAAGAAAATACCATTATCAGTCATGTTAGCTTATTGTGTGAGCATAAACGCATAAATGAAGATCAAAAAACTAAACTTTTTAGCCAAATTGATATTCCAAAAAATATACAAGATTGGATAGACGAAGGACTAAAACTTGAGCAGATAAAAAAGCTAAGAGATTATCTTTTTAAATTTGAAATCTTAAACGCTCAAGCTTAAAATTTGGCATGGTTTAAAATTATTTTAAAAACATATCTAAAAATAAAGTTTTTTTCGCTATAATCTTCCTTTTTTAAAGGAGATATTTTTGAAAAGCATACGGAATATAGCTGTCATTGCTCATGTCGATCATGGTAAAACGACGCTAGTTGATGAATTGTTAAAACAAAGCGGCACATTTGCCGAGCATAAAGAAGTCGATGAAAGGGTAATGGACAATAACGACTTAGAAAAAGAGAGAGGCATTACCATTCTTTCTAAAAATACAGCAATTGTTTATAAGGATACAAAAATAAACATCATAGACACTCCAGGACACGCCGATTTTGGTGGAGAAGTTGAGAGGGTTTTAAAGATGGTCGATGGAGTTTTGCTCTTAGTTGATGCGTGGGAAGGCGTCATGCCTCAAACTAAATTTGTCGTCAAAAAAGCTCTTAGTTTAGGTCTAAAACCTATCGTTGTCATAAATAAAATAGACAAACCAGCAGCCGAACCAGACAGGGTAGTCGATGAGATTTTTGACCTTTTTGTGGCACTTGAAGCAAACGATGAGCAACTCGAATTTCCAGTCGTTTATGCCGCAGCTAGAGATGGTTATGCTAAGATAAATTTAGAAGATGAAAATAAAAATTTTGAACCACTTTTTGAAACTATCATCAAAAATGTACCTCTTCCAAGTGGTAAGGTAGAAAATCCTTTACAACTTCAAGTTTTCACTTTAGGCTATGATAATTATGTCGGCAAGATTGGGATTGCAAGAATTTTTAACGGAAGTGTGAAGAAAAATCAAAGCGTTTTACTAGCAAAAGCCGATGGTGAGCAGGTAAATGGAAGAATCACAAAGCTAATTGGCTTCATGGGACTTGAGCAAAGCGATATCGACGAAGCTTATAGTGGCGATATTGTTGCGATTGCGGGATTTGAAGCTTTAGATGTTGGCGATAGTGTGGTTGATCCTAACAATCCTATGCCACTTGACCCGCTTCATATCGAAGAGCCGACACTTAGCGTAGTTTTTGGGGTAAATGACAGCCCACTTGCTGGTACGGAAGGAAAGCATGTAACTTCAAATAAATTAGCCTTAAGACTTGAAAGTGAAATGAAGACAAATATCGCTATGAAGTATGAAAATATAGGCGAAGGTCAATTTAAAGTTTCGGGTCGTGGTGAGCTTCAAATCACCATTTTAGCCGAAAATATGAGAAGAGAAGGTTATGAGTTCAATCTGGGTCGCCCCGAAGTTGTAATCAAAGAAGAAAACGGCATAAAGCTTGAACCTTATGAGCATTTAGTCGTCGATGTGCCTGATGATTTTACGGGCACCGTTATAGAGAAATTAGGTCGTAAAAAAGCTGAAATGACGGCCATGAATCCTACAGGAGATGGACAAACAAGGATAGAGTTTGAAATTCCAGCCCGTGGTCTTATCGGCTTTAGAAGTCAATTTTTAACAGATACAAAAGGTGAAGGGGTTATGAACCATTCATTTTTGGAGTTTCGCCCACTGACAGGAAGCGTGGAGCACCGAAGTAACGGAGCATTGGTTAGCATGGAAAATGGAGAAGCTTTGGGGTATTCGCTATTTAATTTACAAGATAGAGGCGTACTTTTTATCAACCCGCAAACAAAGGTTTATACAGGTATGATCATAGGCGAACACTCAAGACCAAATGATTTAGATGTAAATCCAATCAAAGGTAAAAACCTTACAAATGTCCGCTCGTCTGGTGCTGACGATGCCATAAAATTAGTTCCACCGCGAGATTTAAATCTCGAAAGAGCTTTGGAATGGATAGACGATGACGAGCTAGTCGAAGTTACACCTATAAACATTAGAGTAAGAAAACGATATCTCGACCCGACTACAAGAAAAAGATTGGCAAGAAAGTCAAAAGCGGATTAGAGTTTATTTTTAGTCATGATGAGGTTAATTTTTCTCATCATGACAATTTACTCTTTTGCGTCTGTCGTTTTTAATATATTTTTTGCATTAGATATGATCTCCCAAGCTCTATCACCTAGTTTTTTGATCTCAAGTTTAGCTTGTTTGGTTGTCTCATTTTCTTTGATGTATTGTATTTTTTGACTTGTAATCTTTTCAAGCTCTTCTAAGTTGTGTTTAATATTTTCTAGCTTTTTTTGAGCTACTTCTTCAAAATCTGTAGCATTTTGCTTAAAATACTCCAAACTCTCATTTGTATTTTTTCTTAACTGCTCAAACCTCTCATCTAGCAACTCCTTAGCTTCGCTTGAAACTCTTTTCATTTTTGCTGCTGGAGTATCTAACTCTTTTTCTAAAATTTTCTTGATAACCTTAGCACTTTTTAAAGTTTTATTTTTTGTATATTTTTTAAGTAAATCAATAAAATCATCTTGCAAATGTGCCACTTCTTTTTTCATTGTTTTACACATCGACTCTTGATACTCTTTTTCGTCTAAGGAAAATTTTAAATCATTCTTAATATTTTCAACTGCTTTTAACATACCACTTTGCAAACCAAAAATAGTACCTTTAAGTATCTCTTTTGCATAAACATGATTATAATCAGCCAACTCAATGGCAACTTCTAAGATTGATTTTTGAATATTTAAAACTCGATATTTTTTAATATCTCCTAACAAAATAGACTCATAAGTGAAATATCGTGTCAAAACTTTGATGCTTTCTTGTATATCTTTTCCATTTTCTATAGCGGTTAGCAATGTCTCTTGAACTACTTCTTTTAAAATACCAAGTAGATGTACTCCTTTTAATTTTGCATCTTGTAACATTTTTCTATGCTCATCATTGTCGCAAATCGTTTCAAGCTCTTCAAAAGAAGATTTGATATCTTTTTGTATCTGTTTTGCCTCTTGTTCGATGAGTTTTTCTAATTTTTCTTTTTCATAAATCTTATCATGAAGCCTCTTTTCTTTGTCATGACTGATGGATTTTATCAGCCCATCAACCATAGCTAAGATATATTTTTCATCAGCTAAATTTTCACTTTTTAAGATGTTAAAAAAAGTATTGTAAAGCTTCTTTACTAGCGTCTTATTGCCCGATAAACTCTCATGAGATAAATTAAATACCAAATCTTTAATGATAAGCTCTAAATGTTTTTTATCCTTATTTTGCCTTAATTTGTCTAAAAAATTATTTTCGATATCTTTCATGACGCTTCCTTATAAAACAAATTTTATATCTTTGCAAGTTTTAAAATATTCAAAATATTCCAATCTTTGCTTTTCGTTTTTGACTTTTATCATAAAATCATAACTTTGATAAGTCCCGCTTTTGCTTTCATGTGAGCTCTTTAGTGTATATTTTTGTTTGCCAAATTTTTCTAAAAGTAGAGTTTTTATATCGTTTTGTTTTAAAACTATGAGCTTATATTTCCACTTACAAGGGTAGGTGATATCAGCCTTTTTACCATTAATGTCGCACAAATTCGCCACTTTTTCCTCCACTTTTAGATATAAGCATGATATCTTTAATGACCATGGTTTTATCGATGGCTTTGACCATATCATAAATCGTCAAAAGACCTATGCTAACGCCAGTTAATGCTTCCATTTCCACTCCAGTTTGACCATTTAAGCCCACTTTTACGATGAGTTTAAACGAATTTGTTAGTTCTTGTATATCGACATCGATAGAATTTATCAACAAAGGGTGGCACATTGGAATTAATTGTGAAGTTTGTTTAGCTCCCATGATAGCTGCGATGACTGCGGTATGGAGTACCGAGCCTTTTTTTGTGGTTTTATTTTTCACACTCAAAAATGCTTCTTGCGACATCTCGATAATGCCAGAAGCTACTGCTATTCGTTTTGTTATATTTTTTTCACTCGTATCGACCATTTTTGGTCTATCATTTTCATCTAAATGCGTAAGCTCCATATACTCTCCTAAATTTTTATATATTTTAGCAAATTTGCACTTAAAATATTTACTATTTCGCTTGGCTCTGGTAAACTTTAAGTACCAAAAAGGTATCATAAAGTATGGAAAAAAGGGCTAAGAATAAGTATTGTCATGGTACGCACATTTCAGAAAGAAAAT
>PDWI01001473.1_pt1 | contig 50023 bp, 43 predicted proteins | sample 1430891 | NCBI WGS metagenome assembly PDWI01 (sample SAMN01162508, study PRJNA174530) | Oral metagenome, whole genome shotgun sequencing project. | biome: Marine environment; feature: Marine mammal; material: Swab sample of the gingival sulcus; isolation source: swab sample of gingival sulcus...
CTGAAATAGATAATTCTAACAAACAATTAAAATTATCTCTGTAAATAAAGGGATACAGAAGAAAATATCTTTTTTTTAGAAAACTTTCGGACGGGAGTGGGCTTTTTTTTATTAATTACATGGAGAAGTATTGTTATTTCTTTTCCAAATATACAAATATTTATCAACTTTACTTATTTTTTTTATAAATACTTCTTTCTTAGAGTTCTATAACAAAACAAGAATTTACAAAACATTGTAGAGTTTTGTAAATTCTTGTTTAAAGAGTTTATAGTGCAATAAATTTTCTAAGGCATATTTGAACCTGCTAAATCATTTCATCATCAAGTTCATCGGAATCTATTGCAGGCGAAACGAGCAGTCTGCCACATTCTTCACAAGTCAATATTTCTCGTGATGAGGCAATATCAATTTCGCGCTGAGGTGGTAAAATTGTGTAACAACCTCCACAAGATGAACGTTCTAATTTAACAACAGCCCTACCGTCAAAAACTTTGGACCTTATATGTTTATATATGTTCAATAATTTTTCGGGTATTTCAGATTGTAAGTTTTTACCCGTTTGAATTAAGTTTTCTTCTTCTGTTTTCGTTTCGTTTATTATTTTTTCTAATTTAATTTTTTTATGTTCAAGGTCGTCAGCTTTATCTTTTGCTTGTTCGTTGATAATTTTTAATAATTTATCATTTTCTTCTATTTTTGCGTTGTATTCGCGTATGCGTTTTTCACACAATTGTATTTCAAGTCCTTGATATTCAATTTCTTTACTCAATGAGTCGAACTCACGATTGTTACGAACATTTTTTTGTTGTTTCTTATATTTAGTGATAAGAGCTTCGGCTTCTTGTGCTTCGTGTTTGCGTTCATTTATTGATTTTTCAAGTGCTTTGGCTGTTTCGTTTGCTTCGTCTATTCGTGCTTGCATTTTTTTCATGTCAAGTTCCAATGCTTCTATTTCTAAAGGCAAACTACCTCGCAATTTTTGAATCTCATCAACCTGAGAATCAATTTTTTGTAATTCATACAAATTTTTTAATTTATTTTCGGTTGATATTTTGTTGCTTATTTTAGCCATTTTACAAATAATTTATCGGATTAGTATTGATTTTTGATATTGAGCATGCAAAATTAGAAAATTTTTTTGTAATCATCTCATAAAAAATGTTTTTTGTAAATTGTTCACTTTCGTAATGTCCTATATCTGCTATGATGATTTGATTTTCTGCATCGAAAAAGTCGTGGTATTTAAAATCGCCGCTTATAAATATGTCGGCTTTACGGGCTTTAGCTAAGGGCAAAAGGAAACTTCCTGCACCACCGCAAAGTGCTACTGTTTTTATTTTTTTGTTCATAGTATCGGTATGCCGAATACAATTTACGGAGAATAATTTTTTTATTTTATGTAAAAACTCTTTAGCTTCAATTTCTGTTTCCAACTCTCCTATAATGCCTGCTCCTATTTGAGCGGAGGTATTTTGTAATGGGTATATGTCGTAAGCAGGCTCTTCGTATGGGTGATATTGGTGTAGCGTTTCTATTATTTTAGATTTATAATAATGTGGGAATATTGTTTCTATACGGGTTTCAGGTTCTTTGTGCAGTTTATTTATTTCTCCCACAAATGGATTTGTTCCCTCCTTGGCTCGAAATGTACCAAAACCCTGAATGTTATAACTACAAGAATCATAGTTCCCAATATGTCCGGCACCTGCTTCAAACAGTGCTATTCTTAGTCTTTGGGCATATTCTTTAGGAACAAAACTTACTAATTTAAGGAGCTGTTCTTTTGCCGGCTTTAGACATTCAATATTTTGTAAATCAAGCATTTCCGCTATTTTGCCGTTCACGCCCCACAACACATTGTCCAGATTGGTGTGTGCTGCATATATTGCCAAATCATTTTTTATGGCTTTTATCACACAGCGTTCCACGTAGTTTTTGCCGTTTAGTTTTTTCAGACCTTTAAAAATGATAGGATGGTGTGTAATTATCACATTGGCGTTTTTTTCTATTGCTTCGTCAATAACTTCTTCGGTAAGGTCTAAACTTATTAGCACTCCGCAAACTTCCATGTCGGATTGTCCCACTATGAGACCGGCATTGTCGTAGCTTTCTTGCAGCGCCAAATGTGCTTTACTTTCTATATAAGATGTGAGTTCTTTTAATTGCATAATGTTTGGGGATTAGGGCGGGTCTATAAAAGTGTTGTTATGTTTGTTTTTGGGGTAAAATTTTGCACCTTCTGCATTGCATCGCGATAATCTGTCGAAAATCATGGGTAATGCCCGAAAGAAACCATATTTCTCAGATGCTTTTAAAGCGTATAAGGAACACGAGGGGCTATAAAAACATCTGTTTGCATCTTGCGAGGATACATATTTTTTATAAGCAGTAAATAAATATTTCGTAAAGCTGCTGTTTGTATGAGTTTTTTTGTTTTCGGTATTTGTTTTTTGTTTCTCAAAGTTTTGATACGTAAGAAATTGAGCTTTAAGAGAAAAACTTATTAATATTGAACAAATTAACAGAATATTACGCATTTAATGTTTTCAAAAGTTCATGTTTTGCAATACAAAATTCAATGTTTAATTGTAGTGTTTCTTTGTGTATAGGTTTTATAAGGAAACCGTAAGTGTTTCTCAATACTGCTTTTTTTACAGTATTTACATCATCGTCTCCCGATATATATATAACCGGGACATCCATCTCTTCTTCCATTATTTTGGCTGTTTCAATACCGTCAATTTCTCCGTTTAAATGAATGTCCATCAGTACCAAGTCCGGTTTTTGTTCTCTACATTTTTCTAATGCTAATTTGCCGTTAGGAACAGTTGCGGTGTATTCATATCCCAGTTCTTTTATAAACATTTCAAAAATAGCGCATAACATAGTGTCATCTTCCACTACCAAAATATTAATTTTTCGTTCCATAAACATTTTATTTTACTGAAACGTAAAGATAGAAATTTATTAAATTTTAAAAAAGAGAATTTACTATTTTTGCAAAAAAAATAAATTTTCAATGTATTTAATCATAGATATAGGTAATTCGTTTACTAAATTTGCTGTTTTTAAAAAATTTAAAATAAAAAAACAATTAGTTTTAAGTAGTACAGAATTATGTAAATCAAAAGACCTGAAAACTTTACTTTCTGCCGATTTCGATGCAGCTATAATTTCGTCGGTAAGAACAGATACTTTGGAATTTGTGAAAAAAAGTTTACAGAAAGTGCCATACCTTATTAAATTAAGTCATGACACTCCCATACCTTTGAAAAATATTTATAAAACCAAAGCTACTTTAGGAGCAGACCGTATAGCCGCAGCTGTTGGGGCAAGCAATATTTTTCCAAATACCAATGTCCTTATAATTGATGCAGGTACGGCGCTCACTATTGATTTTGTATCTTCCGACAACACTTATCGGGGCGGGGTTATATCGCCGGGTATGTCTATGCGTTTTAGAGCTTTAAATGAATTTACGAATAAACTCCCAATGGAAAAACCAAATGTTGCCGACAATAACTTGAAAGGCTTAAATACATCGGAAGCAATAAGATACGGAGTACAAAATAGTATGATTTTTGAAATTCAATCATACATTGAAAAATATTCAGCTCAATATGCCGATTTGAAAACGCTACTTACGGGTGGTGATGTTTTTTTCTTTGAAAACACGCTAAAAAAAACAATATTTGCAAACTCAGATTTAGTTCTGCACGGTTTAAACAGAATTTTAGATTATAATTATGCTAAAAAAAATTAATATATTAATAATTTTAATACTTACCACTGGTACAATTTCAGCTCAAATAAGTACCGGTACGCCTTTTTCAGCTTACGGATATGGTATTCTTGAAAACAATGCCTCAGGCTCATCTACCGGGCTGGGCGGAACAAGCGTAGGGTTACGTTTTCCGCATGAAATAAATACAATAAACCCCGCGGCTTATTCTGCAATACCTCGACAAACATTCTTGTTCAATACAGGTGTACGCACCAAACGAGTAAAATATTCAGACAATATAAAATCGGCTCTAAAATACGACAACGCTTTTACAGGTATAAATGCAGCTTTTGGGATTAATGATTTTTGGGCAGCAGGTTTTGGCGCAGTACCTTACAGCAGCATAGGCTACAAAATAAATGTAAAAGACAGCATAGTAAGCAATAGTGTAAACTATAAAACTACAACCAATTATTACGGCGAAGGTGGTTTAAACAAAATATATTTTGCCACAGCATTCAAATATAAAGGATTTTCGCTTGGAGTAAATATCGGCTATCTTTTTGGAAAATTAGCAAAAAGAACCGAAGCAACATTACGAAAAAAACCATTTTCGAGCTATATGCTTTATATTAATCAGTTAAATGTGAGAACATTATGGCTGAAATACGGATTTCAATATTATAAAGAATTTAATAAATACAATAAAATAACTATCGGGGTTACATACGAACAATCAAGAGAATTTAAAAGCCGATTAGATAAATTTTCAAAAATAGTAATAGCCAATGAGTATAACACTTTTGAAGACACCTTGATGCAAGACACCGTTTCTAATATAGAAAGCAGTTTGCCGCAAGGCTTCGGATTTGGAGCGTCATTCCAGACAAAACACTGGCTATATGCCTTTGACTATGAAACACAATTATGGGAAGGAACACAAATAGCAAATTTAGTACCTGCTTCGTTAAAAAACAGTTACAAAATAACGGGCGGAATAGAATACAGCCCTTCGCCTATACCCGAAAACTACATACAAGCCATACGATTTAGATTTGGAGGATATTATTCTCAAAATTATTTCGTAGTAAACGGAAACCCTGTAAATGCCTACGCCTTAACTTTTGGATTGGGACTTCCGGCTCAAAGAGCAAGAACATTTTTAAATATAGGAATTGAAGTCGGAAAACAAGGTAACTTAGATAATAATGGGTTAAAAGAAACCTTTATTGGGTTAAATTTGAGTTTTAACATGGCTGAAATGTGGTTCTTGAAACGAAAATTTGAGTAATCTTTTAAAATTTATACTTTTTAAGTGAAAACAATGAACTTATCTAAGCTCTTAATATTTAACTGAAAATAAACTAAATTTTATTTTAAAAAAGCACTTTTGCTAAGTAATAGTAATACTATTGTCAAAAAAAAGTAGCCGAATGTAAATAAAACTTATAAATTTTTCAAGAAATAGAAAAAGTTTAAACAAGTTCAATAATAAATTAATAACAATACTGTTTTATATACAACAAACAGAAAAAAATGTAGACTTATGAGAAAATTAACTTTCATCGCTATCAGCATCATTTTGAGCTTGCAAATAACCAAAGCGCAAAATGCAGAACAATTATTTAAAACAGAATTTCCGGAACTTTCCAATGTGGATTACAACAGCACATCGGAACTAAACAAATCGGAAATTGAAAAATTTAGAGAGCAATATAAAAAATTGAAAGAAACCTCTAAACAACTCGAAACTTTTAAATTCGGCGGCGGAACAGATGAAAACATGACCATCTTTGCTTATAAAGAACTTAAAAACGTAGATAAAGCACAAGAATTATCGAAACTGCAAAGCATGGTAAAAACCAATTTGAAAAGTATAAAAAAATACCTTTCAGATAAAACTCAATACGGCGCAGACAGTATAGAGTGTATAGAACAAAGCTCCGTGTTGAAAAGTTTAACCGACGGCAAAGATTACAAAAGTGCCTATAAACCTTGGAAACTTTTGTTTAACTGCTACCCAATATCTTCAAAAAACGTATACATGTTTGGAGAAAAAATTATAACATACAATATTAAAAACACCCAGAAAGAAGCAAAAGCAATACAAAAAGAAGTAAAAACAATAATCAAAAATGCCGAACCTTACAACGGAAAAAACGTAACCAAATACAACGAAGAAATAACAAAAGCAAATGCTAAACAAGAAGAACTAAAAGCTAAAATAACTGAATTAGACTCATGGGTAGATACACTTGTAATACTATACGACCAACGTATAAAATATAAAATGTATGGTAAGAAAAAGAAACAATACGGAGAAGGCTATTTTATAGGCAAAAAAGGTATTGCACTGTATAAATACCAAAAGAGAACACGTTTGAAAGAAGCCTATGATTTTCTTAAACAATCAGCAGAAATGCAAGCCAAATACCCTTCGCTTTCAGCTCTCCAATATTATTTCTTTGCTGCCGACGATTTGTATAAAAAGAAAGAATTAGAAGCCGAAAAAGTAGTGGAAGACTATACACTATGTCAAGATATTATAGCTGCACACGTTTCTAAACTAACAGAAAAAGCTAAGAACCCAAAATTCAAAGCCAAAGCCACCAAAGCAATAGAAAGTGCAAAAAAAATATCGGACAACATAACTGATAAATTTACAGTAGGCGAATATGCTAAATGCAACATACTTGTACCGGCTTTCAGTGCTAAATTTGAGAAAAACAAAGACGATGTTAAATGGCTCAAAAAAACTATCTCTATTTTAGTAAGTCGTAAAGGCGAGGGTGCGTCAGAGTGTATAAAATCAGAATTTTTTGAAAATGCTACCACCCAACTATATAAATTAGAACCCTCAGCTTTAGCAGCTAAAAACTTAGCCGAATTTTATTTGAAAAAAGACCAACCTGATTACGAAAATGCAGCAAAATATTATGAAGAAGCATATAAATTGGAAACTGACAACAAATTAAAAGCCGACTACTATTACAGCGCGGCAGTAGTTGCAAGTGTACAAAACCAATTGACCAAGTCCAGAAATTTACTGCAAAGCGCCATTGAACTCGACCCCAATATGGGAAAAGCCTATATACTCATGGGTAAACTATACGTTAAAGGCTTAGGCTCTTGTGGCGAAGATGATTTTGAAAAATCAATGGTTTACTGGGTAGCAGCCGACATGATGAACAAAGCCAAATCAGTAGACCCAAGCGTAGCCAACGAAGCCAACAGCTTGATACAAGTTTACAGCAACAAATTTCCGCGTAAAGAAGAGGCATTCATGCGAAGTATAACACCCGGAAAATCTGTTACTGTTGGTTGTTGGATACAACGCAGCACCACCGCTCGATTTATTAAATAAAACTTTTATTAATTGAGAATGACGTTGTTGTATGGATTAGTTAGTGTCTAAAATATTGATTATAAGCTAGTTGTATTGTTGATTGCAAATCTTCAATTACGAATTACAAATTACGAACGGCGAAGCCCTCACGATAGTGATAAAATTGCTGACAATCAACGAATTACAACATGTATGTGACTACCAAGTTAACGAAATGATTATAAGATATTTATAATAAAAAATAACGAACTATTAGTTGTAAATAACTTATTATAAAACACTTACATCGTATTTTTATCCATGCAACAAAGTCACTTTAAATTGAAAATTGAGAACGGCGAAGCCCTCACCTAAGTAATTGAGAACGGCGAAGCCCTCACATGATTAATTGAAAATTTAATGTGTTGGTAAAATAAGCCCCCGTTTTTTCAGACTTGTCTGAAAAAACGGGGTTTTTATTTTATGAGATATAGTTTTTTGAGTAGTACCTCCAATGCCCTCATGCAGTTCTCTAACAATAGCTTTTACTAACAAAGTTATCCTTTTTAATCTGAAAAGCTAACAGTAATCATATCTGTTTTTTATTTGATACTATAAGTAAATATGTTGATTTTAAGCGTGTTATTGTATGCTTTTAAAGTATTTTTCAAGTATTTTCAAGGTATTTTTTTAATCTCTTGTTTTTTAAAAGTGAGGTATTTATATTCGCATTATTAAAACTCACCCTTTTTATAAACAGTTAAATTTTTTAATTATGAGGAAACTAATTTTACCAATTTTAATGCTATTTTTAACAAACAGTGTGTTTGGACAAGAAGAATTTATTTTAGTATCTAAACCTATGTCTGAATATGTGGGTATGTTGCCAAAATTTGACAACTTTTTAATAACCGTTACCAAAAAAAATGGTAAACCTTACAAAGAAGTAGAAGTTTTCATAAATGATAAGAAAATTGGCTTAACAAATGAAGTTGGTGTGTTAAAACAACAAATAGTAAATAATAGTTCAAGTATAAAATTATTATTCAAAAAAGGGAATAAACAACTTAGTAAAAGTGTTCATTTTTCACCTGATAGTATTTATACTATAAATATTGTGTTAAGCAAACCCAAATATAGTATTTTAAAGATAAATAGTAGTCCGCTTGATATGCCTGTTTATGAACATATTAAAGACAGTAAAAATTTATTATTACTCAATGCGTTTGTATTAAGATTTCCAAACAGTAAATACAAAACAGAAGGAGAAAATAAAATAGAAGAATTATTTTATAATGAAGCAATTACTAAAAAAACAATTAGTGCATATCAATCATATTTGTTAATTTATCCTGAGGGTGAATATAAAGAACAATGCGAAAAAGAATATGATGGTACCCTTTTTGAAAACGCTAAGCAACAAAGTACAATGTTAGCTTACAAGAATTACATTGACGAAAGTCCTTATGATTTAAAGAAATCTAATGCAGAACTTGAAGCATATAGGATTGCACAGAGTAAAGATACAAAATATGCATATAGTGAGTATATAAACTTATTTCCTTCAAGTAGTTATGTTAATGATGCAACTCAAAATATTAATAGAATTAAACAAGCAGAAGAAGATAGTGCTTATAAAAAAGCTTTGAATGGCGATATTTCTGCTTGTAATAGTTATTTAACAATGTATGCTAATGGAAGATATGTTTTGGAAATAAAAGAAAGATACGATTATTTATCGGCTAAATCAAATAATGACATTGACTTATTAGAAAATTTCAAAAAAACATATCCTAATAGTGAATATATAACTGATATTGATAATTTAATTATTGCAAGTGCAACAACAGAAGAAGATTGTCAAAACATTGTAAATAAATTTCCGGATTTATCAACAAAGATTGCAGAGAAAAAAGTTGAAATTAAGGAAATAGAACAAGCAGAAAAACAAGAATTAGAAAGAAAAGCCGAAAGTGAATTATTCCAAAAAGCTATTTATGGAACAATTGCAGATTGCAGTGAGTATTTGAGAAAATACCCGACAGGAAGTTTTGTTAAAGAAATAGAAACACGAAAATTAAATTTACAAAACAAGGCTGCTGTAGAAAATAGACAGAAAAATGAAATAAAAGTTTCACAATCAGAATATGAAAAATTCTCTAAATCTGCAATGAGGGGAGAGCTTGATGCAGTAAAAGAATACGTTAACAGTGGAAAACAAATTGAACCGGGGGAAGATATTGATTTTATGTCTGCATTATCTACAGCTTGTTTTACTAATGAAATTGAAATTGTAAAATATTTAATAGAAAATGGAGCTGATGTTAATGCTGTATATAAATTAAATAATACTGTATATACTCCATTAAAAATTGCCGGCTCAATTAATCAAACGAAAACGACTAATATAGAAATGGTAAAACTGTTACTAAACAGTGGAGCTGACCCTAATTTTAAATTTGAAGATGGTACAACTGCTGTAGATTTTATCATTGGGGCAGGTCAAATATCTGAAATAGCACCATTGTTATTTGAAAAAAATTACAATCCTAATTATCTGGCAACTCTTGATAACATAACACTTCCCCCTATTGCCCTTTTAGTGGGAGACGATAATGTAGAGATGGTTAAATACTTTGTTGAACATGGGGCTTACGTTAACGTTAAAGTTGAAGTTGATGGTAGCTATGGAACTTTATTAGATGTGGCTGAGATTGAAAACGCATCATATGAAATGAAAAATTTATTAAAATCTTACGGAGTAAGAAACTACTCATCATCAAACAATCAAACACGATATATAACAGTTGGAGATATTGTGAATTTTTTTAGCTCAGATAATAACTCTTCACAAAAAGTACAAAATACAACTTGTTGGGATGAAAGTTCAATAAAAAAATGGGACGTATTAGAATGTGATGGACATAAATATACAGTATATAAAGTTACTGATAATGAGGGTAGTATTCATCATTTTTATTATTGGGGATATGATGTAATTGGACTTTGTGGCGGAACAAAGGGATATTATGAACATCAGATAGGTCCTGATAGTTGGTTGGGCAAAGACAGAACAACTGCTTTAAAGAAATTATGTGGTTGTGAATAATATAATTTACAAAAACTTAAACAATATAATGATGAAAAAAATATTTTTAATAGCAATAACAGCAATATTATTTTTAGGAAATATAGCAATAGCTCAAGAAGTTAAGCATTATATGATAAATGATAAAATTGTAATAAAAACTAATTTACCTAATATTAAAAAATATGAAGTTTTTTATTCTACTTTAGATAATAATTATACTAAAATACCTGATAATCAATTAATAATTGATAAAGATAAAAGAACAATTATTTGGACTGGATACAAGGATATTGATTTAATTAATTTACATATTAAATTAGTTGCAACAGTTCCAACACGAATAGGACAAATGAAAGATGTTCGTGATGGTAAAACCTACAAAACCATAAAAATAGGTACACAAACATGGATGGCAGAAAATTTAGCCTATAAGGCAAGTAGCGGTTGCTGGGCTTATGATAATAATAGTAGTAATGTAAGCAAATACGGCTATCTTTATAACTGGGGAACAGCTAAAAATGTTTGTCCTGACGGCTGGCATCTTCCAAGTTATGCTGAGTGGACAACACTAACCGATTATCTTGGCGGTGCAAAAGTTGCAGGGAAAAAACTCAAAAGCGCAAATGGCTGGCAATTATCTGGGGGTGTAAATTACGGCAATAACGAAAGTGGTTTTAGTGCTTTGCCCGGAGGCTATCGCTACTACTACGATAGTTCGTTCGACAACGTAGGCAAGCGCGGTTACTGGTGGAGTAGTACCCCCAGTGTAAGAGAGAGCGCTTGGATACGCAAACTCAACTACGACAACGGCGAAGTGGAACTCGTCGACAGATACCGCAATATCGGTCACAGTGTCCGTTGTGTGAAAAATAAAAGTTTTAATATGTCAAACTCCAATGTGTCAAATTCAAATATGTCAAGTTCTAATAATGCAGATAATAGCAATTATAATAACGATTTTGATAATACTGTATATACAGTTGTAGACCAAATGCCTGAATTCCCCGGCGGTGATATAGCTCTAAAAAGATTCATAGCTCAAAATGTTGAATATCCGAAGGAAGCTAGGGAAAATGATATACAAGGGACAGTATATTTGAGATTTGTAGTTAAAAAAGATGGTTCAATTGGCAAAGTTGAAATAGAACGTGGAGTGCACAAATTATTAGATGATGCTGCCATTAAAGTAGTAAAATCTTTACCTGATTTTAATCCTGGAAAACAAGGAGGGCGAAATAAAAATGTTTGGTTTTCTATACCTGTTAAGTTTAGATTAAACTAAACTGCTTACACAACAAACTACCAAATCCGCCACATTAAACTATGGCGGATTTTGTTTGTAAAATGAAAAGTGAAATTTTGGCGAGGTGACGCAAAAGTTTTTCATATTTCTATTGATAAATTTATTTTTTCGCCAAGTCCTTTTTCTACAATATTGAAAAAGGTATTTAAAGGTAAGCTCTAAAAACTCAAACTTCTGTAATCCAATGATTTTAAATCTATCAAGAATTACCAAGGGAGCATGTTCCCTTGGTATAAATTCATCGCATAGGAGTTTATCCCGAAATATGCATTAGAAAATCTATTACGCACTAAAATTACTTCAAAACAAGGCACTTCGTTAATTTACAAAACTTCACCATAGCGGTGCTATGCATCAGTTTTGTAAATCCTTGTTTTATTGTAATTTGAATGCTCATTACGAAGTTCTAACGCATAATTCGGGTTTATTTCATGTTTTGGCAGCAAGTTTGCGAAGCGTTATCACATAATGTAAATTCCCGAACCGTATAAAACTTTTTGTACTATTTCGTTTTCGTCAAATGTTATAATTACATCTGTGTGGTTAGCATCCTCAAGAGTTATATACCATGATTCTATGCCATTTTTTATGTTTTTTTCTGTGTGTATGGCTTCTGTAAATAATTTTGTAATAAATTCTTTATTGCATTCGGGAACTCCTACATAAACTCCGGCAAAACCAAAACCTTTTGTACTTGTAGATAGACTCCAAACTAACCATTCAGTATCAAATTTTTCTATTTGAAGGTCGAACTGTGGATATGAATATGTATATAAAGGTTGCATTTCATCGGTAAGGTCATTTGTAACATCTTCCTTTTTCTTTTTTTTTGGTTTTCCCCATTTAGCCTCAATTTGCTTAGGCGATACTGCAAAGTTTTCTTCTGCTAACAGCTTAAGATAATATCTGGGAATATAAAACTCATCTCCCTCAACGCTATTGCCGGTTAGCACATTTAAAGCATGTTGCATTTTTTTATTTATTTCTTCTTTACTGAAATATTTATACAATTCAGCCTTTTATTCTTCAGTCATTTCAATTTTTACCTTTTTTTCAGTATTGTTATTTAGACCTTTTTTGTTTTGAGTTTGCTCTGTTTTATTTTTTGTAGAACTTGCTGTTTGTTCTTTGTTTGAGTTTTCGTTATTCCCGCAGGAATAGGTAAGAGCTAAAATTGCCAGCGATAAAATAATGTTTGTTATCTTCATAAATTATAAATTTTTGGAAAATTAAAAATAAAGATTATTTGTTTGATAATTAATAAATTGTGTTTTGTTTGTAGGTTGTTGATTATAAGCGTGTTGTGATTGAGTGATGACTGTTTTTTCTGTAAACTTACAGAGAAAACTTAGTCAGACGAAGTTAATAAAAATAGGATAAATTACAAATAGAAAGTCGTAACAATAGAAACACATTTTCCTTCTTTGGAGCAGATTCGATTGTCTCTGCGAGAATGGATGCAAAAAAGAACCAATCGAACCTCCTTTGGAGGGGTGTCCGCAGGACGGGGTGGTCAATTCCCCTCCTTTGGAGGGGTGTCCGCAGGACGGGGTGGTCAATTCCCCTCCTTTGGAGGGGGGGTGGTCTTTACCCCATGCGGGATGGTAAATGTTTGTTAGCACCAATTAAATTCATTGTTCAATGAAATTACCAATGGAGCATGCTCCATTGGTATTATACTACTTATGTTGTTATTAGGGCTATCCCGTATATTAGTATCAGGGCTATCCCTTACTAAAAAATACGGGTTTTTACGTATTGACATTCTATAATTATTAGTATAATTTTGCAGTAGATTTTTATCAATTAATTTATTTTTTAACAACTTAAAAACTTAAACAAATGAAACATCTATTTTATTTATTAACAGTAGCCTCAATGGCATTAATCTTTACTTCCTGCGGTGGAGAAAAAAAAGAGAGTTTACCCGACCCGCAGATTAATGCTAAGATAGGAGTAGAACTTGGGCATATCGAGGATGTAGCAGCGATAGCATTAAAGCCCGGAACCAATCAAGTGGCGGTATCTTCTTTTGACAAACGCCTTGTTTTATGGGATTACAACACAAAACATGAGCTGTGGGCTTACAGTCCTAAACAAAATGAAAGTGCTGGTGACCTCAGAGAGGTATTTTATACTTTGGATGGAAAAAAAATTGTAGCAAGAGCTGTTGGTTATGTAGCAATTTTTGATGCCGAAAATGGAAATGTGCTAAAAAACATAAAAGTTGGAGGTTCTTTTGGCGATTGTTTGGCATTAAGCCCTGATAATAAATTCGTTGCGGTTGATGCTAAAGACTATGCTGTATCTATTATTGATATAAATTCGGGGGAGGAAGTGAAAAAACTAACCGGACATACCCGCAAAATTAATGACCTTACTTTTAGTGCAGACGGAAAATATATTGGTAGTGCCTCAGGCGATAGCTCTGTAATAATATGGGAGTTTGAAACCGGTAAACAAGTGAAAAAAATCAAAGCAAAAGAAGAAGTAAGAGCTATTGCTATTAGTACAGAAAACAACAAATTTGCCTTTAGTGTACCGGATTTAAAAGAGCTTCATATCTGGGATTTAAAAAAGATGGAGTCTCTTAAAACAGTTAATGATTTATCTGTTGTTAAAATAATTTTAAATGGCGAGAACTTAATTTTAAAAGAATATTATGCTTTAAAAGAATTGAGTTTGAAAGATTATAGTATTATAAAAAACATTGAAGATTACGGTTATCATATATCACCTTTGGTTGATAATAAATTGGCAACATCGGGGGGAAGAAAAGGATTTAGAATCTATGATTTTACTACCGGAAAAGTTATGACTGAATTCGGACATAACACACGTTTCATTCAAGATATAAAAGTTAATGAGACAGGTAGATTTATTGTTGTAAGTTATGGTAAGCCGGTACCTGATTTATTGAGTTTTCCTATTGATACAAACTACAATTTTTCTTTTTATGATATTTCCGGAGGTCAAGTCGGGGCTTTTGCTTTTGCAGAAGATAAAGATGTAATCTTTTATGAAGAAAGACTTGGATATGCGTATTACAGTAACTTAAAAACTGCTAAGACAATAAGTAATATTAAGAATAAAGTTACCGATCCTTTTCATATTACAAGCGACGGAAAACTCCTAATCGCAAGAGACCCAGATAATTCCGGTTTTGGAATTTATGATGCAAAAATAGGTGATTTAAAAACTAAACTTGTAAGCACAAAAGAGTCTGTTAATTTTTCAGCAATTACTCCCGATGATAAATATTACATTTTAGCAAACAGAGACTTTTGTAAGGTCTTTGAATTGCCGTCGGGAAAAGAAGTAAAAAGTTATAAAAATGAAGATATGTATGGTCTGTTATTTGTCGATATAAATAAAGACGGGAAATACGTAGTAGGTAAATCAGGATTAAACTTTGAATTAGTAGATATACTTACCGGTGAGGTACTGTTTATGCTTGAGGAAACTATGGCTAACGATGCTGTTATGCACAAAGATAAGAATACTGTAGCTATTGCTTGTAAAGATTGGACTATAAAAATATTGGACCTTTCTAATAAAGCTGTAACAAAAACTTTAGCACATGACGAAATAGTGGAAAGTGTAGAATACACTCCCGATGGCAAATATTTGATAAGTTCAGCCCAAGACGGAAAAATGAATATTTGGGATTTAGACGGCAAATTATTACTTACGGTTGTTGCAGTTAGAGAGGAATATGCAAAAGAAGTAAAAGATTTTGTTGTATTTGCACCCAACGGCAGATACGACGGAACTGAAGCCGGTATTGAAAGAATGCTTTATTTTGAAGAGAACGGACAACGAAAACCTGCTAAAGACTTTAAAGATAAATGTTATACTCCAAACTTGCTCGGTAAAACATTGGGACAGAATTTCCAGAAAAAAAATTAAGCCAAATTAATCAAGTTATGCAGTAGAAACAATTATGAACACTAAATTTACAATAAAAACAAGTATTCATAAAACCTACATGTTAGCTATGGTGAGGTTTTGTAAATCAGTATTATGCCTTGTTTTACAGTAGTTTAGGGGAGTATTTTCTATTGCTGAATGTTTTATAATCAAACCCAAATTATGCAATAAAAGCTATTGCATAATTTGGGTTGTTTTTTTTATGAAAAAAGACCGTTGCAAGGGTAATTAGCTTATAATTAAATATTTAATAAGAAGATTTTGTAGATAAAAACAAAATAAAATTATAACTTTCTTTATATCAGCTGTTTATAAATATTTGTAATTCATTGAAAAATCTAAAAAAATCAATATTTTTAACCTTGTATTAGTGTTAATTTGTTGATTTTTAAGACGTTGTAGTGTTTTTTGTTTGTTGTAATTTGAATGCTCATCACAACGTCCTAATATATAATTCGGGTTAAAAAAAAACGAGGAAGCAAGCTCCCTCGTTTAATGAAAACTCAATTTCATATTTCGTTTATTTATTCCATCAGATGCCTTTTGCTGTTATTTTTCCAACCGGCTTGACTTGAATAGTCTGCAAAATATATTTTTAAATCGGCTTGACTTGAATAATCTACAAAATAAATCTTTTTGTCGGCTTGACTTGAATAGTCTACAAAGTGCCACAGTCCTTTGTTGCCTGAAGCTTGGCTTGAGTAGTCACATTTGTAAACTATCAAATCGGCTTGGCTCGAATAATCTACTACATAAACCTTAACATCTGCTTGGCTTGAGTAGTCTACCGAATAAATTTTTTGTGCATCTGCATTAGAAAATAAAAAAACGAAGAAAATTGCGATAATGCTTGTAATTGATTTCATGACTTTGTAAATTTTAGTAATGTTAAATTAATTTGATAAAACTTAAGCGTTTTAGTTTTTGACAATATAAAACTTTTTTTTTAACTAATATAGGATGAAAAAAACTTTTTTGACGAAAGATTTTTTCAAATTTATTGTATTTCTTCTGTAAGTTATTGGTTAGTAAGTGGTTGGTGTTGCGGGTTTGTGTTTTTCGTTTTTTGACTAGCGGCTGGGATTTTCCATGAACTCCTTTAGTGTAAAACATTCTTTTTCGCGTACACCTTTATATGTTTCGTGTAATGTACAACATTCGTTATAAATATCGTGTTCAAAAAATATTACATGATTATTTTCAAGTGCATCTTTAAAAAAACGTTTTTTGTCTTCGAGCGTTTGTAATGGTTTGGTGTCGTAACTCATTATATAAGGCATGGGTAGATGGGCTACTGCCGGGAAAAGGTCTGCGGCGTAAACCAAAGTACGTTTTTTGTAGTTTATATAAGGTAAAATTTGTCCTTCGGTATGTCCGTTATATATTTTGAGGGTTATGTTGGGTATGAGTTCAGTTTCTTCATGTATAAGGTTTAAAACTCCGTAGTCTTGTAGCGGGATATAGTTTTCGGGCAAAAAAGATGCTTTTTCGCGTCGATTGGCATTTATTGCCCAGTTCCATTGTTGAGCGCTTATATGGTACTTTGCATTTGGAAAAGTTGGTACTAATTCTTTCTTCTCATTGTATTTTACTGCACCTCCCACATGGTCGAAATGCAAATGGGTGATTATCACATCCGTTATATCTTCCGGTTCAAATTCATTTTTTTTAAGCGAACTTAATAAAGTTGCATCACCATTGGGGTAGTAATGTTTAAAGAACTTTTCGCTTTGTTTATCGCCCATTCCGGTATCTATAAGGACTATTCTATCGTTGGTCTCTACCAGCAAGCAACGCATTGCCCAGTTGCTGAGATTGTTTTCGTCGGCAGGGTATATTTTTTGCCAAATAGATTTTGGTACAACACCAAACATAGCGCCGCCGTCTAATTTCAAATTTCCTGTTTCTATACTGTATAGTTTCATTTTGTTGTATTTTTAGTTGGAAGTTGGAAGAGGGAAGTTGGAAGTTCTCATCCGTCTTGTTTTTTTATAATATTTATGCTTTAATATTTTTATTATCAAAATTTTATTTGTATTTATATTCTTTTAAAAAATTAATATCTAATTGTGAAATTACTTTTAGGTAACTCTTTTCTAAAAAAAATCATACCGAATTGATAAAAATCTAAAGAGAAACTTACTGCTGCGTCCGATTTTATTTCGTTCCACGCTTCTTGCATGCCTTTAGACCAATAAATATCGTCGAAAACAAACACGGAATTATTATTTGCTTTCGATTTACACACCTCATAATACTCTAAAGTAGCTTGTTTTTTGTGATTTCCGTCAAAAAAAACAAAATCGAATTGTTCGTGCCGTTTAATTAATTCCGGTAAGGCTTTTTCAAAACTGTTATTTATAATTTCAATGTTTTTCACCTTTGCTTTTTTATGAGCTGCGGCGGCAATTTTTGCCCGTTCGCAACATGCTTCTATTGTTATAACTTTGGCTTGTGAATTTGCTAAGGCTATATATAAACTGCTTATACCCAGCGAAGTACCAAGCTCAATTATTGTGTTAGGTTGAAAATAATTTACCGTGCGAAACAATAATTCTCCGTATTTTTTTTTAATACCGGAAGTTTTTGCAATATCAGCAACTGTAATTATTTTTCTGAAATTTACACTGCTGCCTGCACCAATCTCCAAAGGCTTTATTTCCGAAGTATTGGCAAGTTGCAATTTTCTTAAACTATTTACCTTACTATAAGCGCTATACGGTTGGTTTACACTTATAACATTTTTCCAAAATTCCCATAAAAAAGGACTGTGAATTCCTTGTCCATTACCATGTTTAGCAAAAATTAAGTAATGAATGAAACTCTTGGTTCTATGAAGCAAATATTTTATTTTAAACATAATTTCAACCGCAAAATAAGTATTTTTAACAAAATTAGAACTAAAATTTTTCTAACTTTAATAAAAATGAGTTTTTAAATTACATATTTTTTGTATTTTGTGGCGAGTTCAAAAATAAATTATACCATTTGGGGTTAAAAAGCAAAAAAATTACAATTATGATTTCAGATTATAATACTTACACAAAAATACAACAACATATTCTCGATAATGAATTATTGACAAGCATTGAACTAATGAAAAAACTCGCCAATGAAACAGGTAATGTTTCAATAAGCGAAGAATTAGAAAATCAGCTTAATATATACACTCAAATGTTATTATTTACATTTAGTGATGCCAACGACCCACAGCGTAGCAAAATTTATACAACTCTTAAAAAAAAATTACTACACATAAACGACACCCTCATTGAAAAAATTAAAAATACGGATAATAATTCGGTACTTGCCTATGAGAAAAAAACTTTTTTGCGTAAAGCGCTACAAAGTCAAATATCAATAGCCCATATTTTTCAAAGCTATCGTACCGCAGACCAAAAACTTAGAAAACAACTTTTTGAGCATTTATTCATGTTCATCTGGTTTACCGATAATTTTAAAGAAGCAGATGCCGATATTTTAAATAAAATTTTACTGTCGGGAAGAACCGAATTTTATGAAAAAAGTCTTATTGTTTCAGCCATCACGTTAAGTTTGTTGCGATATTTCGATTTGAAAAAATTTGAACTACTTTTCAATGCCTACGATACCAATGCAAAATATGTCTGGAACCGAGCAATGGTAGGACTTGTGTTTGCTTTTTGTGTATACGATAAACGAATTAAGGTATACGAAGAACTAAAAGAAAAATTAAATACAATAGTTGAGGACAAAGGGTTTGAGAATTATATCCAAATGATTGTTTTTCAGCTTATTAGAACCAGAGAGACTGAAAAGATTTCAGAAAAATTCAGAAATGAAATTATACCTGAAATGACCAAAATGCAGCCCTATATTGAAGAAAAATTAGACTTAGATAAAATATTGTCCGATAATTTCATGGAAGACGAAAATCCTGACTGGGAAAAACTTTTTGAAGACTCGTCGGATTTGTTGAATAAGATAGAAGAAATATCGAAAATGCAAATGGAAGGCTCAGATGTTTTCCTAAGTGCATTTTCGCAATTGAAACATTTTGATTTTTTTAACTCTTCGGCTAATTGGTTTTTGCCCTTTCACAAGGAGAATACCGAGATAAAACAAATTTTTAAATCAACAGATGCCGAATTAGATGTTGAAACATTTGTTGAGGGGCTTCAAAAAGTCGTATATATTTGTAACTCAGATAAATACTCGTTTTGTTTCAATATTGGTATGATGCCGGAAATGCAACAAAAAATGGTAGTAAACATGTTTAAAGCCGAAGCGGAAACAATGCGAGAAATTGCTGAGGAAGACCAAATGTTCAACAAAGATATTGAAAACAAACATATATTTACTCGCTACATTCAAGACATATACCGATTTTATACACTTAGCAAATTTAAAAATGATTTAAAAGATATTTTCGACTCCGAATTTTATATTGAAAACACATATCTTTTTAAAATTTTAAATAAAAACCCGAAAATAATACGTCGTATTGCAGAATTTTTTATGCAAAAAACGTACTATTCAAGTGCCATAGAAACTTATTTTAAATTGAGTGATGACGAAAAAGCTAAAAAACGCGGATATGAAAAAATTGCATTTGCATATCAGAAACTTAAAATATTTGATAAAGCATTAAAATATTATAAGTTAGCAGAGCTTTTCAACTCTAATTCAGTTTGGTTGAACAAAAAAATAGGCTTTTGTAGTCGAAAAGTAGGTGATTACGAAAACGCTTTGCTTTATTACGAAAAAGCAGAAGTTCAACAGCCTGATAATCTGCATATTATTGCTAATAAAGGACATTGTTATTTGGCAGCAGAACGTTATGAAGAAGCCTTGCAGACGTATTTCAAAGTAGAATATTTCGAGCCAAATAATGTATACGTAAAACGTCCGTTGGCTTGGTGTTCGTTTGTTTTGGGCAAGTTCGATTCGGCAAAAAAATACATTAAATCTTTGATAGCAGAAAATTCATCCCCACATGATTTTATTAATCTGGGGCATGTTTATTTTTGTAAAAACAAAAAAGCTCTTTCTGTTAAAACATATAAAAAAGCTCTTGAAAAAATTACTTTTTCTGACTTTAAAAAAACTCTGCTAAACGACAAACCACACTTGTTAAAACATGGTGTCGCAGAGGAGGATATTTATTTGCTGTTAGATTATTTGCGGCAAAACCCTCAAACAGGCGATTAAAAAGTTAATAAAGAAATAAGACTTAACCTGTTGGTAATTAGTGTGTTAGTAGTTAAGGCGGTTTCCCTATAAATTATACTTGTTGAATGAAAATTTTATTTTTGTTGTTTATTGATAATATATAAACCTATGGCAAAGAATAAAAAAAATAGAAGTTGCAGGAATTCAAATATCAGTTATCTCATAAGAAAGCGATGCTTGTATTTCACTTACAGACCTTGCTCGTTACAAAGCCTCTAAACATACAGATACAATTATCCCAAATTGTCTACGGAATAGAAATACTATTGAATTATTAGGCTTTTGGGAAACTATTTAAACCGGCTTCTTTTGGTTAAAGAATATCAACGTTTAAAAATAGAAGAAAACGACCGTTTGAAATTAGAATGGAATTTGCAATAAATTCAATAATTTTTTGGTTATCAAATGTTTAAAGATTATTTTCATGTGTTTTTTTATATAATGCCGTGCAACGGTTTTAATTCCCTTTACGACTTTACATGTCTTAAAAATTAATCAATTTTTTGTTAATATTTTTTTATCGGTTATAAAGTTCATGTTTACAATAATTTATAAGATTTCGTTACCCTGCACATAGTAAAAATAAATACTCATAATGTCTAAATTTTCAAACAGAATGTAAAGTAAAGGGTGGGCGACAATCATGTTTTCGGCATAATATATGTAAGTATATGATTGAAATGTTAAAAACATGATGGATAAAAAGAAAAAAATATTAGTAGCTGAAGATTTCGAACCTGCAAGAAAAATAATGGCTGATATTCTAAGTGCTTTAGGATATGAATACGAAACCGCCAAAAATGGGTTTGATGTCATTTTTGCATTAAAAAATACACATTTTGATGCTGTATTACTTGATTTACAAATGCCTATGCTCGACGGTTTTGAGACCATTGAATACATACGTCGGAATTTAGGTTACCCCGTAAATGCTATTCCGGTGATTGCAATGACCGGAAACGATTATGTTTCGCAGCTAAACCACACCTACGAAGGCGAAGGTTTTGATGAAGTTATCGAAAAACCTTTTTCATTAGACAGATTAGACACTTTGTTGGAAAATGTTCTAACAAAATCAAGTAAAAAAGAAAAAAAATTATTCCAATAGACTAACTTAGAGAGTATACCAAACCTGTCTTTAAAATGCTTAAAAACAGGAATTTACAAAATAATATTCCGATATGGAAAGGATTTGTAAATTCTTGTTTTTTTGTAATAACCATTTGCTATTTGCCTACTTACGGGTAAAATGGCGTACAGGTCTAAATTCTTGCCCGTCTGCAATCAGAACAGTTTTTGATTGCATTTCACCATTCTCTATGATAGACCGTAACTGACTGTTGCTTAAATCATTATTGTAAATTCGTAAATCCTGAATTTTATTTGAAAAAGGAATATTTATAAAAATACCTTTCAACGGTTCACCTATGTTGTCGCATTTAAAATTCGTTGCTTTTACTCCATTTATATATAAAGTGTTGTAGGCTACTCCATTCCTTATTTTGTTTATAAAGCAGATATGTTGCAACTTGTTGTTTTGGTTTGTTGTTTGTGTAAGTATGCTGTCGTTATGCTGCATAACTATTTGGCTGCTATCTATTCTAATTGTGTTTACATCTTTAGCATTGCGAGCAAAAGTAATAATAGTATTTAAACTATCACTATTGTAGGCTTCCAACCAAAATGAAATACTATGATTTTTGTTCATTTCAACAAAAAAATCTGTATCGAAATGATTTTCAGGAACAAACTTATAATTGTATTTTGGAATTTTTTGCAGCTTAGCGTAAGAGTATTCATTTCCTATGAAAAACAAGGCAGAATCTTTTGGCATATCATAAAGCAATCGCATGGAATAAGGCAACATTGCCCATGATGATTTTTCTTTTTTTCCAAAAGAACTTAAATAAGCAAAGTCATAATTTTTTAACATTTCTTCGGTAAAGTTTTCGGGCAAAAAAGATTTATATCCTTTGGCAAAAAAATAAAACCCGTAAGTGTCCGATATTGTTTTCATGGTATCTGCTTGGGGTAGCTTATTGAAGACCTGTGCCGCCTCATAGCCGCCATAATTGCCATCGTATATGTTGCCATTTTTTAAGGGTATAAAATTATTTCTATGCGAGAAGTAAGTGGGATATACTGTTGCTACTTCTGCCGTCCCTATTAGTAACACAATTAATGCAATAGGGATAAATATTTTTATTTTTCTGAAATTTTCAACAAAAACAAGTGTTGTACTTAAATAAATAGGCGGGATAAGGAATAATAGGTATTTTACCCATACTTGGTACATTCCAAACATGGCTGCATACAAAAAAGACAGGCTTAACAATATGCTGTAAATCAAAATATTACCATGCTTAAATTCAGATTTAGACACAAGTGCTTTTATGATTGCAGCTATTTGTAAAATAAAAATATACCACGGAATTATAGCTATCAACGACCTTGCAAACAATAGAAAGCTACTCGTGTAGGAAGTTGTATGTACGCCTCCGAAATATCCTTGTTTGCTTTGTAGAAAATTTGTCATTCGGGCAGGTAATACAGCTGTTAATACCAGCAACAACATTATACTCAATAAAAAGATTGTTGTAAACTTCTCAATCTTATACTTTTTTATTACTTTAGAAATTTTGCCTTTCATTAAAAAAACTTCAAGCGTAAGTAATAAAGCCAAAATAGGAAAAACAGAATTGATGCTGTTAATTGTATTATGTAAAAAGGTACTATCTAAAGCCAATCTGAAATTTGTATGGCATTGCGGATATAGAATAAATACGAAAATAATCAGTAAAACATATATCGCAATTAGCCCTATGAAGCGATTTTTAAATTCTTTAACCGAAAGTCTGTTGAAAAAATATTCTCCATACAAAAAAACAAAAAGCAGCGGGTACAATATCATTCCGAAAAATTTAGATAATACCGCCAGTGCAAAAAACAGAGAAGTGATTATTATATATTTTAACTTTCCTGTTTTTAGATATATAAAAAAAGCAAGAATTGTGATAAACATAGTGTTCCACAGTGTGGTGTCGCCTTGTGTGTGTTGCGAGAAAGCTATTAAGAGCGGATGCAAAGCAATAAGTAGGGTTGTTAAGAGCGCTGTTTTTTTGTTCCAAAGACGTTGTATGAAAAAATAAATAATAAACAAACTAATGAAATTGAAAATTACAATAGGGCTTTTCATACGAAACAAAAAATCTTGAAATTCCTCAGGTGGTATTTCTGTAAAATTTTCACCTGCGGTAAGCAGCGAACCTAAGCCTATTACGGGTAAGCCCGGATAATTGTAGGGGGCTATCTGACTGAAATCAAAGTTTTGTATTGCTTCGCCAAATTGGGTTATTCATGGATACCAAAGTACCGGTTCGTCGGTATATACGTGTTTGCCGAGGTGGCTTAAACCGAAAAACAAAAACAGTAATCCCGACATTATTAAGAGTAAGGTGTAGAACCTATTTTGTTTGTTAAAAGTTTTCTTTACTAGTTGAAAATTTTTATCAAATAAGTTTTGTTCCGGCTCTTGTATGCTTATTGGTTTATTTTGTAAACTGTTTTGTTTGGTTCTTTTCATTTTTTTTATTATTTCTAAAATAAAAATAAAGCGCTGATTTTCAAAACTTTATCAACTAAAATCTTGTCGTTTTTGTTCAATATTTCCGTCTCTTAATCTTATGATGCGTTTGGTGTGTGCGGCTATGTCTTCTTCGTGTGTAACAATTATAACGGTATTGCCTGCTTCGTGAATTTTACTAAACAAATTCATTATATCGTAAGATGTTTTTGTATCTAAATTTCCGGTAGGTTCATCGGCAAGTATTATAGAGGGCGAATTTACTAAAGCACGTGCCACAGCAACTCTTTGCCGTTGTCCGCCGGATAGTTCGTTTGGCTTGTGCATCATTCGGTTTGTCAGGTCTACACTTTGCAAAACTTCTTTTGCTCGCAACAACCGTTCGCGTTTATTTTTGCCGGCATACACCATAGGTAGCATAACATTTTCCAGTGCCGAATAGCGAGGCATAAGGTTAAATGTTTGAAAAACAAAACCTATTTCCTTGTTTCTTACTTTGGCAAGTTGGTCGTCGTTCATTCGGCTTACGTCAGTACCGTTTAGTATATATCTGCCATGAGTAGGGCTGTCGAGACAACCTATAATGTTCATCAAAGTAGATTTCCCTGAACCCGATGGTCCCATTATTGCAATATATTCGCCTCGTTTTACTTGTAAACTTACTGAGCGTAGGGCTTTGATAGTCTGTGTGCCTACTTGATAATGTTTAGCTATATTCTCAGTTTCTATTACATAATCATTCATTTTATATGTTTATTTTTTAGTTGGAAGTTGGAAGAGGGGAGTTGGGAGTTTTGTTATACGGTTTTTCTTTCTATAATCATATTGTTGGGTGTATTATCTAAGTCATGGGGGTTTATATGTTTTTATGATATATCAACACTTCGTTAATTTTAAAAAACAAAAGTTAATGTATTGATAATAAGTTGTTTATGGAGTTTGCGTTCATTCTCAAGTAAAGTGTTAAATATCAATTAATTATAATAAAAAATAACGAACTTATGGTATATCAATACTTCGATAAATTGTAAATTACTAATTGAGAATTGCAAATCCCTCACATGAGTAATAATTATTTTGGTGTTCTTAGGGTTTCAAAGTTACTAAATTTGATTGCGCTTTAACTAATAGTTTCCCATTCAAATTATATATTTTGCATTCTGCATTTATAACTTTGTTTCCGTTTCGTATAATTTCCGATTTGGCTCTTATAGTTTCTCCTTTTAAAGCAGGGCGCAAAAATTCGGTATTTAGGTTTATAGATACGAAGGGGTAGGGTTTTTCAAGACTGGCAACTGCCGAGCCTATCATTTCATCGCATATAAGGGCTGCTGCGCCACCATGTAGCGTACCGCCCGGATTGCTTAGCTCTTCACGCACTTCAAACTCTACGGTTAAGCTGCCCGGTTCTATATCTATCAGTTTTCCTTTTAACCAACGACCTGCGGGCGATGGTCCGTTAGTAATTACTTGTCCTATTTGGCTTCTGAAAAATTCTACAGTTTTATTCATTGTTTTAAATTACAATAGTTTTTATTTGTTTTATAATGAAGGTAACCTCCAAATTTCTCTATTTTTAGAGGTTACCCGAATTGAAAATCATTTTTTTATAAAAATGGTCTTTGTTTTTTTGAAATATTAACTTTATATAACTTGTATAAATCGTTGAAAATTAAAATATAACAATAGTTTGAGTTTCATTGTTTACTTTTAATAAATAAATACCTGCTTTTAGGTTCGAGGTATTTATTTTTATATCAGAAGTTTTTTCATAATTTTTTTGAAATACTTTTTTCCCAATATAATTGTAAATTTCAACTGTTGATATAAAATCATTTCTAATTGAAATATTTAATTCATTGTAACAAGGGTTTGGATATATGCTGATATTCGGTTTTGATTGAATATCGTTGGTTGCCAACGGACTTTCAAAAAATTCTTTTGTTGCTTTTATAATATCTTTTTGACCTTGTGGAGTAGCCATTGCAAAATCAAATCCGAGATATACGGTTTTGAAAATATCGCTGTTACTTCTTACAGCACAGTTTTTTGAGGGGTTGTTATTGTAAAAAAGAATAGGTACTCCTGTGCTTGTTGCATTTATTTCGTCGGGGTACATGCTGTTGTCATTAGAGTAAACGTTTGTGAGGTCAAAATTAGTAATACTGCCAAAAAAATCATCTTCCGATTGGGCGTATACCGAAGAGTTGGTTGGCATTCCGTCATCTATCCATTCGGCTTTCAGGTAGTTTGTATAGAAATTTTTAGCTAATACTGTGCCGGAAGTTCCACTGGGGTACCAGATGTCCCATCCAATATCTTGTCCCGATATGAATAAGTGTCCTCCATTGTCGAGGTATTCTTTGAAAAAACCTACGCTTTCATCTGTAAAAGTAGGATTAGTCCAAGCTACATTGAAATATAGGTTTTCTATGTCTTGTAGCCTGTTGGCGTTTACCAGAAGTCGGACTACATCTAATCTGCATGAAGCGTATTGAGTTACACCGGCTTCGTTGAAAGCTGTGAAAAACGCAGGTTCAAAATCTACGGGAGCGCCGCTATTGTCTGAGAAGTTTCCTTTATTGTGTATCAACAAGGTTTTTATTTCATTCATTACATAAAATTCTACCGACGTTTCATCTAAATTAGGATTTGATAGAGATTTAGCAGTAAATACATATTTAGTTATAGAGCTGGTGTTGCCGGGGGTAACATTTATGGTAAAATCTGTTACTTCATTAGCAACTAAATTTGTTTCAACTGATTGTTCGTGTGAGTTGCTGTTTATAGTAAAGGAGCTGTTCCAATCATCGGGTTCGCCTATTTTTTGGAGGGTTAATTCAAAATCTTCGTTTTCAGGCAACATATTTTTTACGTTTAAATTAAATGTAGCCGTAGTATTTGCCTGTGCGTAGGTTAAAACTTCTTCGGGGGTGCTTATAGATGACGGAATTAATGTTGTGCCGCCTATTGCCGAAACTTTACAACCGTTATAAATTTTTTGATGTGATTCTGTTACAAATACTGCAATTTCGCAATCTTCAACATTACATGGAACCGAGTTGTAATCTTCCGGTACGATATATTCGTATGTTTTTTCAACAAAAGTTCCTGTTGTAGTTGTTGTAATTTCTTCGCCCCACTGACCGGTTATAAGGTGTCTTAACATGTGTTTGTGTTCGTAAGGGTTTGTTGATGCTCCGCTTTGAGGTCCCATAATACCGTTTTGAAGCAATGCGACATTCACGTAGTTAGTTGAAGCGGGGCTGTCATCTGTATAGTACAATTCTACTTTTATGGTAAGTTTTCTGCTTGCTTCATCATAGCTTGACGAAGCGCCTACGTTTACAGGGGCTACTTGATCTAAAATAAGGTCTGAAGCCATTGCCCACAGACCTCTTGATAGACTTGTATGCGATTGTCCTGAGAAGAGTTCTCTATTTACTGTTCCGGAAGGCCAACCGTTTACGCCTGCTTGCCCTGCAAGTGCATTGCCAAAGGGTGTTCGGTAGTCGGGTTGTCCGGCGTAGGGAGACGCATAGTTCCCTTGATGTATATTTATTAAAATAACTCTATCCGGATTGTTATCGTAAATCCCTTCGGCAATTTGATGTCCGACCGGGCAGTACCCGCAACGTATACCGGTAAACTCTTCCAGTACTACGGTTTTGTTGTGAACTTTGGTGTCTACCAAAGTTTGAGCTTCGGCATTAAAAATTATGCACGTCAATAAAAATAACGGTAATAAAAAAAGTTTTTTCATAATTTGAAAATTAAATGTATTTAGTAAATTAATTTTGTAACCAAAAGTATAATAAAAACTTAAAAAAAAAATTAATTCCTTTATGAAAAACAATTTTAAAATCAATCGCCTTTGTTTTTAGTTGTTGGTTTTTAGGAAGTTAGGTTTGCTAAAATAAGTATTCTTATTTGTAACAAAAAAATATATAAGATTAAGTCAATAGTTCATTATCTTTGGGGCTTAAAAGAATGTATACAATAATTTAATAATTATGAAACCAATAGAACGCATATTATTTTTAGTAATGCTTATTTTTGCAGGCATAGGTGTTTTGACTATTTTTTCATATTCTAAAAATAAACCAAAAGAATATAAAAAATCTGAAACTGCCGAACCACCCAAAGCATCTACTTACAAAGTTAAAGCATTAGATATTCCGAGCAATGTTTTTTTTGCGGGTGAACGCATGCCACTGCAAAGACAAGACGTACGCGAAGCCCTCGATAAAGAAATGCACAAGGTCGCTTATTGGCATTCAGAAGTTTTTTTATACCTGAAACGCGCGCATAAATTTTTCCCTGTCATAGAAAAAATACTAAAACTTTACAATATTCCCGAAGATTTTAAATATCTTGCACTGGCAGAGAGCGGTTTAGAAAATGTAAGATCGCCGGCGGGCGCTAAAGGTTATTGGCAATTTATGAAAGCTACGGCAAAACATTATAATTTAGAAGTAAACAAAGAAGTAGATGAACGTTATAATTTAGAAAAAGCCACAGTGGCTGCTTGTTTGCATCTAAAGAAACTTTATAAACGCTATGGCAGTTGGACTATGGCGGCGGCTGCTTACAATACCGGCGAGGGCAATATTGATAATGAAATAAAACGTCAAAAGCAAAATGACTATTACGACCTTTTGTTGAATAGTGAAACTGCGCGTTATGTATATCGTATCACAGCCATTAAATTAATACTTGAAAAGCCTCGAAAATATGGATTTACTTTTTTTGAAGATGATTTATACCAACCTTTAGAGTACAAAACCGTAGCGGTAGACAGCAGTGTAACAGACTTTGTGCAGTTTGCTGATTATTATAAAATTAGTTACAAAATATTAAAATTATACAACCCTTGGTTACGAGATAAAAAGCTTACTAATACAAAATCGAAAAAATACTTAATAAAATTGCCTAAATAAGGTTTAGAGATATGGATAAATTAACCAAAGAGCAACGAAGGAAAAATATGAAAGCAGTAAAATTATTAGATTTTGGAGTAAAGAAATTAAAAAAAAATTAGAACTTTGTGTTTAAGAGTAGAAAATTAAACAAAATACTATGAAAACAATAGGTAAAGTTACAAGTTTTTTTAGACTATGAAAAGGAAAAATTGGACAAGAGAAGAAACAATTGTTGCTTTTAATGTTTATTGTAAAATACCATTTAAAAGTTGTAGTAAAAATAATCCTATAATTATTAAATATGCCAATATAATAGGTCGCTCACCCTCTGCGTTAAATATGAAAGTTGGAAATTTTGGACGCTTAGATCCAGAATTAAAAAAACAAGGCATAAAAGGGCTTGTTAATGGAAGTAAATTAGAAGAAGATATTTGGAATGAATTTAATGGAAATTGGGAAGATTTGGCATTTGAAAGTGAACGGTTAATAGCCCAATTTCAAAATAAAACTGTTGAAGAAATAAATTTAATTAATATTGATAATCTTCCAAAAGGAAAAGAAAGAGAGCGGTTAGTTAAAACTCGTGTTAATCAATCTTTTTTTAGGAGTATGGTTTTATCTTCTTACAACTTAAAATGTTGTATTACAGGCTTATCAATACCTGATTTTTTAGTAGCAAGTCATATAAAACCTTGGGCAAAAGATAAAAAAAATAGAATTAATCCACATAATGGTTTATGTTTAAACTCTATTCATGACAAAGCCTTTGATAAAGGATTTATAACTATTACAGCAGACTATAAAGTTTTAGTTTCCAGCTATTTAATTAAAAATAAAGAAAAAATAGTAGATGATTTTTTTCTGAAATATAATAAGCAAAAAATAATTCTTCCTAATAGGTTTCTGCCTTCAAAGGACTTTTTAAATTATCATTATCAAAATATTTTTAAAAAATGAACGAAATTAATAATAAAAGTCAAAAAGAACCTGTTAAATTAGAATATAATTCAACTCTTTTAAACGCAAGTAAATCAACTAATTTTATTTATCAACTAGAAAAATGTTTAACAAAAGAACAAATAAATGATATAAATGCAACAAAAAAATTTGTAGATAAATTAAAAAAAATAAATAGCCATACTAATTTAGTGTTTAAAAAAACTGAAAATTTAATTTTTGGAAATAACTTGAAGTTAATTGATAGTCTTTTGCCGGAAATTATATCAAATATTTTAGTATATTTTTTTTCATCAAATCTATCAAATATTAAAGATTTAACTAAAAAATTAAGAAAAGATAATCCTATAGGCTACGATTTAAATTCACGACGTAATTTTTATGAATATAAAATAAAACATTTACTTACCGATATTACATTAGGGATGATGCCGGCAAAAGTTTGGACAGGGAAATATGATGCTACGGGCGGATATTTAATTGTTAAAGAAAATGGAGATATTTTAGCATATCATATTTTCAATAGAAATGAATTTGAAGATTATTTATTTAATAACACAAAATTAGAAACAGCAAGTACGTCAAGACATAATTTTGGTAAAATTTATGAAAAAGATAATAAACAATTTATAAACTTGAATTTACAAATAAGGTTAAAAAAATAATAAAACCTGTAAACCAAAGTTTTAAAATATAAAAAACAGAATACAAACCACTAATTACCGGTCAATTAAACCATATCCCCTAATTTAAAAATTTAACTATGAATACTACAAGAGAAAACATTATTTGCGACTGGTTGCCTCGATATACCGGACGCGCATTAGAAGATTTTACACCCTATATCCTTCTTACCAACTTTCAAAAATATTTAGAAATGTTTGCCGAGAAACACAGTGTAAGCATAGTAGGAAAAGACCGACCAATGCCCAATGCTGCTGCCAAAGGTATAACAATTATAAATTTTGGAATGGGAAGCGCCAATGCGGCTACCATAATGGATTTGTTGGGGGCAATAAAACCGGAGGCGGTATTATTTCTGGGTAAATGCGGCGGTTTGAAAAAGAAAAACAAACTGGGAGACTTCATACTTCCAATAGCTGCAATACGAAGCGATGGAACTTCAAACGACTACCTACCGCCGGAAGTACCGGCATTGCCCGCATTTAATTTACAGCGTGCCGTATCATCTACCATTGTTAAATTTAAACGTGACTACTGGACAGGTACAGTATTTACAACCAATAAACGTGTTTGGGAACACGATGAACGATTTAAACGCTATCTGCGTAAAACCCGCGCAATGTCCATAGATATGGAAACAGCAACTATTTTTATAGTAGGCTTTTACAATGAAATACCTTCGGGAGCTTTGTTGTTGGTTTCAGACCAACCCATGATTTCTTCAGGTATAAAAACAAGCACAAGCGACGAAGAAGTTACAAAAAAATATGTTGAAGAACATTTAGATATAGGCATTGCCTCCCTACACGAAATAATAAACGAAGGAAAGTCGGTAAAACATTTACGTTTCGACAAATAATTCTCAATTCTCAATTAAAACAATGTTTAAAAATATAACTTGTCCTTTGATTGTGATTAGTATGCTTGCAATCAAGGTGCTATCGTTGGCTGCTTGTAGCGATAAAGAACTTAACGTATGCCAAATAAGGGGCGAAATAAACGGAACACCGCCGGATAGAATAATTTTATACAGAAAATCATCCGGCAAACTCATCCCTTTGGATACCGCCACCATAGACAAAGAAAGTTTTAGTTTTGATAATCTAAAATTACAATCTCCCGAAATGCTTTACCTGCGCGAAGAACCGCAAAAAGCACTCATGCAAATATTTGCCGAAAACTCCACTATCAATGTCAAAATTTCAGCGGGGCATCCCGAGCAGTGCCGTATAAGCGGTTCGGCTGTGCATGCTGAATATGTCGATTTTTTGGAAAACAATAAAGCTTACACAAATAAATTACAAGATTTATACAAACAACAAAGCATTGCGGCTACATGTACCGACAGTTGTTTGTTACATGAGTTGGACTCCATGAAACAACTGCTGCTGAAAGAACAAGAGGCTTTCCTTTTGCGCTATGTACTGGAAAATGACGATAGCCACGTTGCTGCCTATATAGCTGCCAACAATCTTGCTCAATTTTCAGATTATTTGATTTTGGAAAAAATTATTAATAATTTTTCGTTAGAACTTACCGTGTCATGCTATTATGAACGCCTTGCCGAATTAATAAAAGTAAAAAAAGCATTGCAATCCGGAAATATTTTACCCGAAACATACATATTACCCCAAAATGCTTTTAACAACAACGATTATTTGAGAATTTTCTTTCCTTATCCCGACAAATATTTCATCAATACTCTTATTTTACAAATTATTGAAAATCAAGAGGTTTGCAAAGATAGCAAAATAAAAACAACTATTGTACTTCCCGATACTTTGTCGTATTCAGTACCAAAATCTGATTTATTTTCTTTAAAAAAAGTGAATTTGTATTTATATGAAAATTTACAAAAAGTATACAACCTTAATTATGCGTATAAAAATTTTGTAATAGATAAAGATTCAATAATTTTGAAAGCTGGTAAAAATTTTGAAGAAACCGACGCATTTATAAAAAATATAATCTTTAAAAATTAAAATTATGAGAATACTTTGTTTATTGACAATGTTTATCGCTTTAGGACTAAACTCTTGTAAAACAGGCGAAAACACAAATGATAATTCTGAAAAAAAATCAGAAAAGACAGAAAAAACAACTCAAATAACTTATGAAGCCGTAAAAATAAATTCCGGTGTTAATTTTTATGCACATTTTGAAAGCACTGATGGCAATATTGCCGATTTGCGCGAAATGAATGGTAATGTCTTTCTTGTTTTGGGACTTTCGGAGCAAGCCGAAATGATAAGTTTAGACGGGTCATATTATAAAAACAATGAGTTTATGGTAAAAGGCGTGAGAGATGAAAACGGAAAACAAGCCAAATATAAAGGTCGCATTACGGCTGATTACGGCTTGGAAATTACTGATGAAAACACGGGCAAAAAATATACATTCAGTCAAGATTATGTAGGCGGAATACCTTTTGAAGCTCATGGTTTTATTTATGAAAAAGATGACGAACCTGTTGATGAAATATTTTTATTATTGCCCGACAAAAAATTCAAAAACCTTGAAAATGCCATTATAGATATGGCTTTTGATGACAAAAAAGGCGAAATTGATACATATCTGACTGCTTTACACAATGAATTTACCAAAGAAGCTAAATCTGCCCCCTCAGGCGCATATTGGACAAGGCAAATAACTTCCGATTTATTGTTAAACGACAAAGGGATAGTATCTTATGCCATTTATTCCTATTCTTTTAAAGGTGGCGCACACGGGTATGGCGAGCAAAAGTTTTTAGTTTATGACTTAGAAAATGATAAAAAAATAACACTCAAAGATGTTTTTACTGATGCTGAAATTGAAAAATTACCGAAACTTATGTACGAAAAAATAAAAACAAATCGTGGAATGAACGATGAGCAGATGAAAAATGAATATACATTGCCTTTAAAAGTTACCGATAATTTTTATTTAAGTCCCAAAGGAATAACTTTTGTCTACAATCCTTATGAAATAACGAGTTATGCAATGGGCGAGGATGTCGTATTTATACCTTACGAAGACCTGCAAAAAGATTTCAATTCTGATTTTATAAAAAAATTTAATTAATAAATATGGCAAAGCACGGACAGCTTTTTTTATTGTCGGCAGATTTGGGCAATAGCGAAATTAAAAACATCATACCGTTAGGCGTTTCTGATAAAATTTTATCAATTAAATATTTCATAGTTGAAAATATACGAACGGCGCGAAGGTTTTTAAAAAGGCTGCATAAAGACATAAATATAGATGAATTACATTTTTTTGTGTTAAATAAACGCAGTTTACCGGAAGAAGTAGGAGCTTTTTTGCAGCCTGCACTAAAGGGCTACGACATAGGGTTGTTGTCGGAGGCGGGTAATCCTTGCATTGCCGATCCCGGGCAAATGGCAGTACGAGCAGCCTACGAGCGTGATATAAGAGTGATACCTACCGTGGGTCCGTCTTCTATATTGTTGGCATTGATTGCATCAGGGCTTAACGGACAAAATTTTGCTTTCAACGGATACCTGCCAATAGATAAAAAAGCGCGAGATAATAAAATAAAAAAACTTGAATTGCGCTCGGACAAAGAAAATCAATCGCAAATATTTATGGAAACGCCATTTAGAAATATGGCTATTTTGGAATCCGTATTTCGTGTTTGTTCACAGAAGACTAAATTGTGCATTGCTGCTGATATTACAACCGAAAATGAATTTATTTTAACACGTAGTATAGAAAGTTGGAAGAAAAATGGTGTCCCTGATTTGAATAAGCGTCCTGCAATATTTATTTTACAGGCATAAGTTATGGAGGCTGCTTCAGAATTTCAAAGTTTGGTTTATAATTTTCTAAAAACCAACAACTTGAGTACAGGATTGTTAGAGGAATTTTATTTCGTAAAATACAATGAATACGCACGATTTGAGTTTTCTTCAAACAAAAAATATATTTTTGAAGATGAGTGGCAGCGAAATGCTGAAATCGTAAAAAATAACTTGCTTTATTCTTTGGGCAGAAGTGCTAAAGTTTTTGCACGCAAGTGTGAGCTTGGGAAAATTGAACGTTTTACGGCAAAATTATTTTTTGAGAAATATCATACCATGGGATATGCTCGGGCAAAATATCATTACGCACTTTTCTACGAGGGCGATATTGTTGCAGCGGCGGCTTTTTCGCGTGAAAAAAATTTCAAATACGGAAAATCAGCAGAAATGGTAAGATTTTGTAATGCCGGCGGGTTTGTCGTTGTGGGGGGCTTGTCGAAATTAGTAAAATACTATCTGCGTACCCACCACCCTGCCGATATGGTAACTTACGCCGACGGATTGCACCATAGCGGCACAAGTTTTGAAAATGCCGGCTTTAAGCGCGAGCAGCAACTGCCACCTATGACATTTATGGTAAACACACAAACCGGCAAACGAATACCTATTGCACATTTCTCTAATTTAAAAGACCACGATAAGTACGTAGAACTTAAGTTACCGGGTAGTATAAAGTTTCGTTTATCGAATTGATTATTAATGGTTTAAGTGATATAAAGTCCTTCTTTTTTATTTTGTTCGTCTAATAGTGTTAGTTTTTATTTCTTTAATAATACCTGAAATAACAGAATCAATTTTTTTGCTGAGATAAAGATAATTTGGATGATATGTTCTAAAAGATAATGGAATAGAATCATTTTTTATCATACAGAATTCTCTTGTATTAAAACCTTTAATTTGGATAGTTGAGAAATCACCAATTACATATTTCAATAACTTATCATAATTTGGTCCTGAAAAATAAAGGATATAGTCAGGTTTTAAAATTGAAATTTCGTCAAGGACTACTTTAAAATATCTATTTGTCAAAGGATTAATTTTACTTGGAAATCCTATTTTTCCACGTCCAATTTTAAGAACATTATTCCAAACAAAACCTACCGATTGATTATCCAATTCTTTTTTTATTTCTGTATCTAATTTATTTATTCCTCTCCAAAAAGGGTTTTTATGCTTTTTATAGTTCTTATTTAAAAAGAAGTTAGAATAAAAGCGAGTCAAGCTATCTACATTTCCGTGATACAAAAAATTGCCATGTTTTTCATGCCAAATATTTGTTTCCTGTCCAAAAAACATAATTTTTATGTCTGCATTCAAATAATTAGAATCAACTTGTATTAATAATGGGTTTGTCGCTTTTGCTTTCCCTTGTAAAACTTCATTGTTAAGTTTTTCAATTTCAGAAGACAAAACTTTAATTTTAGATTTATATAATTTTATGAGTTGTTCATTTTCTTTCATTGGTATTCTTTACTAATAAATACTAACGGGTTAAGTATATATGTATGTAGCAGTTTTAAAACTCAAACCTTCAAAATACGCTAATCCGTAAGTTATATTTTTTTATTTAATCTTTCTATTTAAAATATGGTTAGCCACAATTTAAAAGGTTCGGCTTTGGGTGATGAAATAGACTGAATTAATCTCAATAGTTGCTCTATGTTAGCAAGTTATAAATTATTATTACTTTTCGCTATACTGCTACAACACCTTTTATATGCGGATGAGGATCATATCCTTCAAGTTGGAAATCTTCGTGTTTAAAATCTGTAATGCTTTTAACCTCGGGGTTTAAAATCATTTTAGGTAAAGGTCGCGGTTCGCGTGAAAGTTGCTCTTTTACTTGATTTATATGGTTTAGGTATATATGAGTATCGCCTAAAGTATGTATAAACTCCCCCGGTTTGTAACCTGTTATTTGTGCTGCCATAAGTACGAGTAGCGAATATGAAGCAATATTGAAAGGTACACCAAGAAATAAATCGGCACTTCGTTGATACATTTGACATGATAATTTATTATCAGCAACGTAAAACTGAAAAAGGATATGACAAGGCGGTAAATTCATAGCATCTAAATCGCCCACATTCCATGCGCTCACTATATGCCTGCGCGAATTGGGATTAGCTTTTAAATCTACCATTACTTTTTTCAATTGGTCTATATGCTTACCGCCATTGGCAGTCCACGAGCGCCATTGATAGCCGTATATTTTGCCCACTTCACCCGTAGGGTCAGCCCATTCGTTCCAAATTCGTACCCCGTTGTCTTGTAGGTATTTTATGTTTGTTGAACCTTTTATAAACCACAGTAATTCATGGATTACGGATTTCAAATGTATTTTTTTGGTAGTTACCAACGGAAATCCTTTACTCAGGTCAAATCGCATTTGGTGTCCGAAGATGCTTTTGGTGCCGGTACCTGTTCTGTCTTGTTTTTCTATTCCATTATCCAATACTTCTTGCAGTAGGTTGAGGTAGTTACGCATGGGTAAATTTTTAAATTTCTGTTTTTGCTTCAGTGTAAACTACTTGGGCTAATTTTTCTTTATATTTTTCAACTGTTTTGTCAAATTCTGCTTTAAACTCAGGTTTTATGGGATTTCCCGGACCTGCTTTTAGTTTTAACGGGTTCACGGCTTTTCCGTTTTGCCAAACTCTAAAATCCAGATGCGGACCTGTGGAAAGCCCCGTACTTCCTACATAACCGATTAATTGACCTTGTTTCACCCGTACACCCGGCTTTATACCTTTGGCATAAGCTCTAAGGTGCATATAACCTGTTGTATAGACACTATTGTGGCGTATTTTTATAAAGTTTCCTGCACCTCCCGAATACGCTGCGTGAATTACAATTCCGTCGCCCAAAGCAAAAACGGGTGTTCCTGCCGGAGCGCTGTAATCTACCCCATGATGCGGACGAACAATTTTTAAAATCGGGTGTTTTCGAGCATTGGAAAAATGCGAACTTATGCGCGAATATTTCAAAGGTGCTTTCAGAAAAGCCTTTTTCAGTGATTGTCCGTCGGCATTGTAAAAACGCATGCAACTATCTTGTTTAAAGGGTATTGCATATATTATTTCGCCATTGTGTTCAAAGTATGCCGCTTCTATTTCGCCAACTCCTACTTTACCACTGTCGGTTGTTTTTTCGTTGTATAGTATTTTGAAACGGTCGCCCTTTTGTAAAGCAAAAAAATCAATAGTCCAAGCATAAATTTCCGAAAGTTCATTGGCAAGCAAAGGTTCTACTCCAATGTTTTTTAAAGCAACCCACAATGAGCCGTTTACTATGACAGCTGCCTCTTTGTTAATTAGTTTTACGGGCTTTTTCGCAGTATAAACTTTTATTTCATTTTTTAAATCAAAAACCACATAGTCTACTTTATTTATCTCATACACAAACTGTTGGAGCTTTGCCGTACTGTCTTTCGACAAAAAAGCATGATACGCATTGCCGCGTTTTATTTTGCGAACATCAAACACATTTTTTGTTTTCTTTAAAATTTCACTGAGTTCTTTACCTTTAACTTCAAAAAGGCTAAACAGCTTGCCGAGATACATGCCCGGTTCTATTTTTCCGTCTTTTATATTGTACTCATTTGCGGGAAGTCCGAATTTCAGTAAACTTGATTTTTCTTTTGAAACTAAGTCTGCTTTAATTGGTTTATTAAAATCGGGCTTTTTTAGAAAAAGATTAGTAGTTGTTATCAAAACGAAAGTTAGTAACACATTTATAATAATGTCTCGTTTCATTATATTTTGATTTTATGAAAAACTTGTGCATCTTGTTGTAATTGTTTGATTTTCTGTAACTTAACTATCTGAAAACAAGTTCGATGCGATGCACAAAGTTATAAATATTGAAAAAATAACAAAAGATTTTCCATTTAGTTCATACATTTTGTACTTTTGTGTTTATGCAAAGCTCTAAAAATCCTAAACTTTAAGGATATTGAAATTCTATAAATTACCTTTGAAGATTACTTTATTAATTATCAGAATAAAAAATAATAAAACATGAAAACTATAAAAAATTATAACTTTAAAGATAAAAAAGCCATTGTACGCGTTGATTTTAATGTACCTTTAAATTCAAAATTTGAAGTAACCGACGACAATCGTATTCAGGCAGCTGCCCCTACCATAAAAACATTGCTTGACAAGGGAGCAGCTGTGATTTTAATGTCGCATCTCGGACGACCGAAAGGTCAGGAAGAAAAATTTTCGTTGAAACATATAATTCCTGTTTTGTCGGAAATTATTGGAGTGCAAGTTCAATTTGCCGATGACTGTGTGGGCGAGCAAGCAAGAAAAAAAGCTGCCGATTTGAAAGCCGGCGAGGTATTGCTTTTAGAAAATTTGCGTTTTCATGCCGAAGAAAAAGCCGGCGACAGAAATTTTGCCGAAAAATTGGCAAATCTTGCCGATGTATATGTGAATGATGCTTTTGGCACTGCACACAGAGCACATGCTTCCACAACAATAATTGCAGACTTTTTTCCAAATGACAAAATGTTTGGTTTTGTTATTGAAAATGAATTGGAGAGTTTGGAAAAAGTATTGAGAAAACCCGAAAAACCATTTACGGCAATATTGGGCGGAGCTAAGGTTTCATCGAAGATTACGGTCATTGAAGAATTCTTGAACAAGGTAGACCGTTTGATAATTGTAGGAGGTATGACCTACACCTTTATAAAAGCTCGCGGCGGCGAAATCGGCAACTCTCTTGTTGAGGACGATTTTTTGGAAACAGCCCAAAGAGTTATGTCGGCAGCCAAAGAAAAGGGTGTGGAATTATATTTCCCGAAAGACAGCGTTTGCGGCAATAAATTTGATAACGAAGCTGAACGTAAAACAACACTTTCGGAAACTATACCCGCCGGTTGGTTGGGCATGGATATAGGTACTGAAGCCATAAAAGAATTGTCGGCAGTTATAGAAAGTTCCAAAACTGTATTGTGGAACGGACCTGCCGGTGTTTTTGAAATGGATAACTTTGCATTGGGTACTGTTGAACTGGCAAAATCATTGGTGCGAGCTACCAAAAATGGCGCATTCACCCTCGTGGGCGGTGGCGATTCTGTGGCAGCTGTGAAAAAATTCAAATTAGAAAAAGAAGTAAGTTATGTTTCAACGGGCGGAGGTGCAATGTTGGAATTTCTTGAAGGAAAAGAACTACCGGGAATAAAAGCCATAAAAGGATAGAAAAGTTATATTTTTTTATAAGTTTTGCATTGCCGTTTAGTTCGCTATTTGATTTTAAGGTAGCCTATAGAAATTTATGATTTTTATAGGCTAAGTAATTAGGTGCGTAGAATTGCCCAAACCCGTTTTTCAAATTCTGAAAAATTTAACTAAAAAAGGAACTTCCCTGTTAAAGTTGAATTATGCAATAGAAAATCGTTATGAGCGTTCAAATTATAATAAAACAAGGATTTACAAAACGTAAGCATAGCACCGCTATGGTGAGGCTTTGTAAATTAACGAAGTGTCTTGTTTTTCAGTAATTTGAGGGCGTAATAGATTTTCTATTGCATATTTCGGGTTTAATTAAGGCACTGCAAATTTCAAATAATTCTGTATGGAGTTATGAGGTGCTTTATGTTATATCCCGTCAAAATCTACATAAACCTTTATTTATAAATTTTTAAGATTGCCTAACATATAAAAAGTCTCGAAATTCAGCATGAAACAACAATATTAAACAGGATAATTCGTTTTATATGTAGAAATTTATTGTCTAACCTACAAAAAAATTTAATTTTGCATTATCTGTAAATTTTAGGTAACATTTAAAAATACCTAATTCTGCGTTGCTTTAAAATTTATAGAAACCTTGATTTGTGAATTTCATAAACAACCTAAACTAAAAAAAAGAGAATATAAATAAATTAAGGTATTATTTTTGCAGTAAAATGCTTACTTTGCAAGCCAAATACATTACAAAATTTTGTGTAAAATGAAAAAAACAATTATTGCTTTGTTATTAATTACAATCCCTACAATTATATTTGCCCAAAGGTGGAAAAAAGAACGTATAGAAATATTAGGCGGCTTAGGCACTAATCAATTTTTGGGCGATCTAGGGGGCGGACGTGGAAATGCCGCGCACTTTCTTGGGGTAAAAGATGTTGATTGGGAAAACACACGCCCCAACCTTCAGATAGGAATACGCTACCGAATAATAAAAAGATTAACAGTAAAACCAACCTTTACCTATGCCTTTTTGAAGGCAGATGATGCCTCGTCGGGTAGTAAAACCAGATTTTCAAGAAATCTTCATTTCCGTTCCAATATTTTTGAACTGGGCGCACAGTTTGAATTTTATTTCATACAAGAAAAAGAAATGGCACATTATACATTTGCCAGCGCACGTGCTATAAACAGATTCAGTGCATATATTGCTCTTGGAGGCGGCGGATTTTATTTTGAACCGGAAGCAAAACTTAATGGAAACTGGTATAAATTGCGCGAACTTAACACCGAAGGACAAGGCGCGCCTGCTTACCAATATCAAGGGCAAACAATAACCCCTGATGCCCCTTACAGCCCCATTGCTGCTTATATAAATATAGGTCTGGGAGTACGATATAAATTTAATTCAAGATTTTCATTAGGTTTGGAATTTAGCAACAGATATACCACTACCGATTACTTAGATGATGCACATGACAGATATTATGCAGAACATTCCAACATCATTGCCAAACAACTTGCCGACCGACATATAGGAATAGATGAAGACGGTATACTTGTGCCTAATGAAAGATTTAAAACAGGAACGCCATACAGAGGCGACCCCGAATACAATGATGCCTACTTTTTTACTATGGTTACAGCTTACTATCGTTTGAGACACTCGATGAGAAGTTTACCCAAGTTTTAAAATAATATTATAAAATTATACGTTATATAAACCCGCGCATACCTGTGTCGGGTTTATTATTATAAAATATCAAAATGAAACACCCATAACTAAAAGTTTTTAAGCACACAACAGTATGATTATGGGAACGGAAGACGGAAGACAAACTCCCAATTCCCAACTAAAAAATAAATAAAATGAAAACAAAAACAATTATAATTCTGTTTGTTTCTCTTTTGATTACTGAATATGCGTTTTCGCAGAAAACAAGAGAAATAGGTATACTGGCAGGAGGTTCATATTATATGGGCGATGTAAATCACAACAAATTATTTTACAAAACAAAACTCGCATACGGATTATTCTATAAAAGAAATGTACATGACCATCATTCGTATAGAATTCAAGTTTTGAAAGAACAAATTGAAGGCAGAGATGCTGATTTTCCTTCAGGCTATCAAAAAATTCGTAATCACAACTTTTTAACCGATATATACGAACTCGGAGTGCAATACGAATTTAATTTTTTCCCTTACAACATATCCAAGTTTTTAAAATCTACAACCTATGTTACAGCAGGAGCTTCATTTACCTACATAAAAAATACGAAAGACATTTTTAAACCCTCCATAGTAATGGGGGTAGGCGCTAAACAAGGCTTTGGCAAACGACTCACAATGGGAATAGAATGGACATACAAATATGCTTTTTCGGATGATCTTGATGCCTTGCCACAAAATACATTCGACCCGTCTCTAACGCCTGCAAACAACAAACAAGTAAACAACATTAATACTAATGATTGGTATTCGCTTGCATGTATCGTAATAAGTTATAATTTTGCGAGCACAAAAAAATGGTGTCCTGCATACAGAAAGCATTAAAAATATAACAAAAAATTTATGCAAGAAGAAAACTTAATACCCAATAAAATACCTACTCACGTAGCTGTTATTATGGATGGCAACGGTCGTTGGGCAAAAAATAAAGGCAAAAACAGAATATTCGGACATAAAAACGGAGTTCAATCTGTTCGAGAAATAGTAGAAACAGCAGGCGAGTTGGGTATAAAATATCTTACATTATACGCATTCTCTACCGAAAATTGGCAACGCCCGAAAGCAGAAGTTAATGCGCTTATGGAACTGCTGGTAAATGCTTTAACAAATGAAGTAAACAAACTTAATAAAAACAATGTTGTTTTTAAAACCATAGGAAACATAAACGACCTGCCAAGTAAGGTGGTAAAAAAATTAGACCAAGCAAAAGAAATTACTAAAAACAATACCGGATTAAATCTAATTTTGGCTTTAAGCTACAGCTTTAAGTGGGAAATGGTACAAGCCGTAAAAAATATTATAACACAAAATATTGAAGTTCAACATGTTGATAATCAGTTGATTGTCGACAATTTGGCGACGGCAGATTTTCCCGACCCCGAACTACTTATTCGTACCGGAGGCGAGCAACGTATAAGTAATTTTTTGCTTTGGCAACTTGCATACAGCGAACTATATTTCACAAAAATACTTTGGCCTGACTTTAGAAAAAAAGAATTTATTGAAGCAATAAAAGATTTTCAAAAACGAGAAAGAAGGTTCGGAAAAACAAGTGAACAAATAAAAAATACCTAAACTGATAATAAAATATGTTAAATTATATAAACTTTTGGGTGATTGATACCTTAAAATCAAAAAAAACAGTTCATATTTGCACCACCATATAAATATTATGCGAATTAATTTTTATCCTTTCATGAATTTCTATAAAATATCCGATTTACCTTTACAAACCGTTCGTATTGCCGTACTTACCATACTAATACTTACAGTATATTTAAAACTATCAGCACAAAATGACTACGAAAATCCCAAAACCTACACAATAGCAGGTATTGATGTTGATGGAGCTAAAAACCTGAATAAGAGTGTTTTAATAAATGTCTCTAAGTTAGAATTAGGCGAAAAAGTACAAGTGCCGGGCGATAAAATAACCGATGCCGTAAGACGACTTTGGGAACAAGATATGTTTTCTGACGTACAAATAATTCCGGCAAAAATAGAGGAAGATAAAATCTATTTGACAATAAAATTGAAAGAACAAGCACGACTTTCAGAACTAAGTTTTACAGGTACAAGAAAAACAGAAGAAGATGACTTGCGTGAAAAACTCCCCCTGAAACGAGGCGGACAGGTTACGGAAAATATTATCAAACATTCGGAAAATATAATAAGGGAACATTATAACGAAAAAGGTTTTGCAAATGCCAAAGTAAAAATAATAAGAAAAGTAGATACCTTATTTGTAAATGCAGAAAAACTAAACGTCTTTGTAGATAAAGGTAAAAAAACTCGTATAACAGAAATAAATATTGACGGCAATAACGTTTTCTCAGCTATAAAAATAAAAAGGAAAATGCTGAAAGAAACTAAAGAAAGACGTTGGTGGGGGCTGTTTAAACCGTCTAAATATATTGTTTCAAAATATAAAGACGACAAAAAGAACCTAATAGCCGAAATGAACAAACAAGGATACCGAGATGCTAAAATAATTGAAGATTCGGTATATAGAATAAGTAAAAACAGAGTGAAAATATACATAAAAGTAGACGAAGGACCTCGATACTTTTTTAGAAATATAAACTGGGTAGGAAATAAAATATACAAAACAGAACTACTGAAAAAAAGGCTTCAAATAGAAAAAGGCGATGTATACAACACCGAAAGATTAACAGAAAGACTAAATGTAGCCGAAGATGCAGTAGGCAATTTGTATATGGATAACGGACACTTATTTTTCCATGTTACACCCGTAGTAACGGCTATTGAAAACGACTCGGTAGATGTTAGTCTTCAACTTTATGAAGGACCTAAAGCCAGAATAAACAGAGTTATAATAAAAGGAAACGATAGAACGAACGACCACGTAATAAGACGAGAACTGAGAACATTGCCCGGCGAACTGTTTAGTAAACGCGACATTATTCGTTCAATAAGGGAATTGGCTCAATTAGGACACTTCGACCCCGAACAAATAATCCCTACCCCCATACCCAAACCCGAAGACGGAACGGTAGATATAGAATACAACCTCGTAGAAAGAGGCAACGACCGATTTGAAATAAGTGCAGGCTGGGGACAAAACACAATAGTAGGCTCGTTAGGTGTTTCATTTAACAATTTTTCTATACACAACCTTTTTTCTAAAGATGCATGGCAGCCGCTTCCAACAGGCGACGGACAACAATTCAGCGTAAGAATACAAACAAATGGAAGACCTTATCAATTTTACAGTGTATCATTTGTAGAACCATGGTTAGGTGGCAAAAAACCTAATTCTTTAAGTGTATCATTATTTCATAATATACAAACAAACGGATACGCTCAAAAAAGTTCGTTGCGCAGAGACGTAAAAATAACAGGTGTAGTCGTAGGACTGGGACGAAGACTAAAAGTGCCTGATGACTTTTTTACACTCACTCATCAATTAGGATACCAGCGATATGAATTGAATAACTGGGGCTATTTTCAAAATATAAAGAACGGAGTTTACAATAAATTATCCTTAACCACAACATTAGGACGAAACTCATTAGACAACCCACTGTATACAAGACGAGGCTCGGCTTTTTCGTTGTCTTTGGAACTTACTCCGCCATACTCGCTTTTCAATAAAAAATCATACGAAGATATTTCAAACCAAGATAAATTCCGTTGGATAGAATACCACAAATGGATATTTAAAGCACAGTGGTTCAGTCAGTTAGTTGGCGATTTAGTCCTTCATACAAAAACAGAATTCGGAATACTGGGATACTACAACAAAAAAATAGGCTATTCGCCGCTTGGTGGCTTTAGTTTAGGTGGCGACGGTATGGGATATTACTCATACGGAACTGATATTATAGGACTGAGAGGTTACAAAAATGGAACTCTTACACCGAAAGAAGGTGGAAATATATATACAAAATATACTATGGAGTTGCGTTATCCGGTTATACTTAAAGAATCTGCCACAATATATGGCATGGTTTACGGTGAAGCAGGAAAATCGTGGACTAAGTTCGATGATTTTAACCCGTTTGATATGCACCGCTCATTGGGCGTAGGGGTAAGGATATTCTTACCTATGCTTGGTATGCTTGGCTTTGACTGGGCTTACGGTTTTGATAAAATAATAGGTGGACAAAAACCCTCAGGCGGACAAATTCACTTTACTATGGGACAGCAATTTTAGATTATATGCCAGCTAATAAAAAGAAATATATGCAAGAATGAATTAATATTTTGAAAATCAAATGATTATAATGTTTATGAATGTTTGTTGTATAGCCCTTTGATTATCAACTGTTTATAACAAATGAATATAATTACATTAACAAGGCAAAAATAAAGAGGCATTATTTTTGTTATAAAACAAGAAAACTTTTTAAAATTTAGTATTATGAAAAAATTAAACTTGACAATTGTATTAATTTTACTTTTTACGGGAAGTATATTTGCACAAAAATCAGCTTTCGTAGATACAGAATATATCCTTAGTAAAATACCTGCATACGAAAGTGCGGTAGAACAAATTGAAGAGACTTCAAAAAAATGGCAAGACGAAATTGAACGAAAATTCAACATCGTGCAAAAAAAATACAGCCAATACCAAACAGAACACGTGTTGCTTTCGCCCGAAATGAAGAAAAAACGAGAAGACGAAATCATACAACTTGAAAATGAAGCCAACAAATTGAAAGAAAAATATTTTGGCGACGAAGGTTTATTGTATGAAAAACGTAAAGAACTTATAAAACCAATACAAGACGAAATATACAATGCAATAAAAGAAGTATCAGCCGAAGGAAATTATGGATTTATCTTTGATAAGGCATCCAATCCGTCGTTGCTCTACGGCGACCCTAAATATGACATAAGCGACCAAATATTGAAAAAAATGGGATATAATTAATATTGAACTCATTTGAAAATTAAAATTATACCAAAAACTGAATCTATTAATCAAATTAAAATAAACATGAAAACTTTTTTGAAAATTAACATTACCATTTTATCTGTTCTGATTTTTACAGGTTTCTCTTTTGCACAAAAGATAAAATTTGGACACTCAAATACTTCTGCAATAGTTGAACTTATGCCCGAAGCAAAAGCTGCCCAAAAAGCATTGGAAGCCGAACAAACTAAAATTCAAGAAAAAATGGTTGCAATGCAAACCGAATATCAAAGTTTAATTCAAGAATATACCGAAAACGAACAACTGCGCCCCGAAAGTCCCGAGAAATGGTCAGCCGTAGATAAGGCAGATAAAGAATCGGCTATCAGAGCCTTAGAAGAACGAATAACAAAATATCAAGGCAATGCCCAATCTAGCTTACAAGCCAAACAAACAGAACTATTTCAACCTGTTCTGAAAAAAATAGAAGATGCCATTGAAAAAGTACGAAAAGAACAAGGATTTACAATAATTTTTGACGATAATGTACTTTTGAAATTTGACGAAAACCAGGTTATAGATGTAAACCCAATGGTAAAAAAAGAACTTGGATTGTAACAGTGGCTATTTATTAAAAACGAATAGTAATACAGTTATATGGTTTAAGTATTTTTTTATTTAACTAATTGAAAACCGGTTTGTTACAATACCGGTTTTCTCTTGTATTTTAGTTGGAAGTTGGAAGTTGGAAGTTGGAAGAGGGAAGTTGGAAGTTTCGTTCTATGGTTTTCGTCTATATAATTATGTTCAATAGTTCGTTATTTTTTATAAACAACTGATAATCAAGCGCTTACAACCGTTGTTTAACTTCCTGATTATCAAAAATTTAAAACTCTTAATTGCTTACATGCGAGCTTCACCGTTCTCAATTTTCAATTCTCAATTCTCAATTAAATAAATATTATTTGAAAACAAATGTCTTTTTCTGAAAATCCCATAGGAATTTTTGATTCCGGTGCCGGCGGGCTTACCGTTGCATCGGCGGTAAGCGATATTTTGCCCAATGAAAAAATAGTTTATTTCGGCGATACAGCTCATTTACCTTACGGTGATAAATCTAATGAAAGCATACAAAAATATTCGCTCAGAATTACAGACTTTTTATTGAAAAAACAATGCAAAGCAATTCTCATAGCATGCAATTCGGCATCGGCGGCAGCATACGAAAAAATAAAAAAATATCTTGCAGGAAAAATACCTGTATTCAATGTTATTGATCCGGCGGCAGAATATGTTGCAAAATTAAAAAATATAAAAAAAATAGGCATAATAGGAACCAAAGCCACAATACGAAGCAATAGCTATCCTGTAAAAATAAAAGCCGTAAACAACAACAAAACCGTTGTATCCTTAGCTACCCCATTGTTAGCCCCAATGATAGAGGAGGGCTTTATTTATGACGATATAAGTAATGCTATTATTAGAAAATACCTTTCAAGCCCAATACTGTCGGGCATTGATTCGCTTGTACTTGCATGCACTCATTACCCCATAATTAAAAATCAAATCAGGAAATTTTATGAGTTTGAGATAACAGTAATAGACGCATCTTTAATTGTAGCAAAAAAACTGAAACAAAGCCTACCTCAAACAATATTACGCAAAAATAGTTTACCTCCACAACATGAGTTTTATGTATCTGATTACACTGACGGTTTTCAAAAAACAGCTAAAATATTTTTTGATACAAAAATAAATCTTTTGCAAACTGATTTATAGACGGGGGCTGTTAATTTTTTATTATAAAGTTATTCTTAAGAGGTCTGAATAGGTGGTAAGGTTGTTTAGGGTAGGGGGATATTTCCTTACTTTTTTATTGTGTATTTTCAAATTCAATGTTTAATAACTTTTGTTTGACATATAATCCGCCGCCATATCCGCCAAGTCTGCCATTACTCTCAATAATCCGATGACAAGGAACAATCAAAGCGATAGCATTTGCTCCATTGGCTGATGCAACAGCCCTAACGGCTTTAGGATTGTTAATTCTTTTAGCAATGTGTAGATAACTTGCTGTTTTACCGTAATTTACGTTCATAAGCTCTTGCCAAACTTGTTTTTGAAAATCAGTACCAACAAGTAAAATAGGAAGGTCAAAATTTTTTCTTTTAACTTGTAGATATTCATCAATTTGTTTCTTTGTTGCGGTAATAGTTGCATCTTCTTGTTCTACGAAGTCTGCTTTCAGATATTTTTTTATTCGATTATCTACCCTTTGTCTCATTTTGCGATAGCGAAAATCTAAAAGACACAGTTTTTCATTATAAGAACCTAAAATAAGTTCTCCTATTGGTGTTTTATGGTAGGTTATTTTTATCAATATTTTGTATTAGGTGGGGTTATGTAATTAATTTTTTTTACAAATACTTTTTCAATATTTCGTCTTTATGTTTTGGGATTTCAGCTATTTGTTTTTCTAATTCAGCTATTTTTTGCTCTATTTTCTCAATTTTGGAAACTATTTTTTGTTGTTCCGATAGTGGTGGAAGTGGGATTTTTATAGATGAAAAAGTTTTGGTTGTAATTGTGTCAAAAATTGCACCATAACTATTTTCCTTAAATTGCTCTATCTCAAATTTTAAAGAATAGTAAAGAAATGCATTTAACAAATTTTCTTTTGTTTTTATACCATAACAAGATTGATTGAAAGCCATCGGTTTATCAAGTTGTGCAATTTCCCCAACCGTACCACGAGCGGAAATTATTAAATCTCCTTTATCTAGTAATTTAGTTGAACTTTTATCTAAACCTAATTGTGTTATTGTTTTTTCAGTTTCACTGACAACTCTATTATCTCCTTTAAAATCGTTTATAGATAACCAAGGAATATTTCCATTCCAATATTCTGAAATACTTGTTTTAGGTGTTCCGCCTCCAATAATATCTATTTCATTTGATAATACAACATTATCGCTGTTTTCTTTACTTTGTAAGTATATGGTTTTTATTTCTCCTTTCAACTCCTTAATTTCCTTAACAGCCTTTTCTTCTTGCCTTTCCAAATCCTCAAATTCATCTACTATTTTTTGCTGAATTTCTAAGGGCGGAAGTGGGAGTTTGAGGCTTTTAATAGATTTTACATTTACACTTGCTTGATTAGCTGCTTTTATTGCATATTTTTGAACCTCTTCAACAAATTCTTTTTGATTAAAAATTTCATAAGCATATTTGGATAAAATTTTCTCTTTGTTAACTCTAAATCTTAACAAGTTTACTCCATGAACAACTTTCTCATCCATATCAAAATACCCTGTTTTACCTAAATACCAAACACTATTGATATGACTAAATAAAAAGTCTCCTTTTTTTAAAAAATCATTCTCATCTATGTTATCATTTGTCCATTTTGTTGCATTTAAATCAAATTTTCCTTGTGCAATAGATTCTATCCGAGAAACACGATATTTCCCTTCTATATCAGATTGTTGTACGTTTTTCCCATTCTTTATTTCTGAAAAAACATCTTCAATTTTAACTTGTTTGTATGAACTGTGTATAATTACTTTTTTCTTAGCATTCAGCAAAATATTTTTTTCAAAATCTGCTCGGTCAAAAGTTAGCATATCTGTTAAGTTTTGATAGCTTATATTTTCTTTTAGAGGTTTGGGAATTTCTAAATTAA
>PDWI01000841.1_pt1 | contig 49983 bp, 38 predicted proteins | sample 1430891 | NCBI WGS metagenome assembly PDWI01 (sample SAMN01162508, study PRJNA174530) | Oral metagenome, whole genome shotgun sequencing project. | biome: Marine environment; feature: Marine mammal; material: Swab sample of the gingival sulcus; isolation source: swab sample of gingival sulcus...
CTATAAATTTGCCGAATATGAGTTGAAAGGTGTGCCTTTGCGCATTGCTATTGGTCCTCGCGATTTGGAGCAAGGAAATGTGGAAATTGCCCGCCGCGACACTCTCGAAAAGAAAGTTTACTCGCAAGAAAATTTAGCGGAAACAATACAAAATTTGTTGGAAGAAATACAAACCAATATTTTTGAAAAGGCTCGCAAATTCAGAGACGGCAACATCTACAAGGTGGATACTTACGAGGAATTTAAAGACGTTATTGAAAACAAAAACGGCTGGGTTTTAGCGCATTGGGACGGTACCGTAGAAACCGAAGAGCGCATAAAAGAGGAAACAAAAGCTACTATTCGCAATATTCCGTTAGACGCTCCAACCGAGGAAGGCAAATGTATTTTAACGGGTAAACCTTCTAACAAAAGGGTGCTTTTTGCAAAAGCGTATTAGGGGGCAATTAGCAATGTGCAATTAGGAATTAGCAATTATGTGTAGATTGGTAAAAAGACCTGTTCCGTTTTTTTACCTGAATGGGTCTTTAATCCGTTAAAAAATGGACTATTGATTGAATAAAAAAACATAAAATGTGCTAACTCATTAGACACCAAAACCAAAGACCTCACAAATATCAAAATTTTGTGAGGTCTGAACTTGCGTATATTAAAGCATAAAAAATTAAACAATGAATATCGAACTTACAGACATAATACACGAAGCGGGAAAACATATAAAACCTGAATATAAAGTAGTGATTTTCGGGCATTTAAACCCCGATGGCGATGCTTTGGGCAGCACTTTGGGGCTAAAACATTGCTTGAAAAATAAAGTTAGCAAAGTTGATGTGGTTTTGCCAAATAGTTTTCCGTATTTCTTGAATTGGATGCCAGATGCCGAAGAAATTATAATTTTTGATAAAGATACAGAACACGCAAAAGAACTAATATTGGCAGCCGATTTGCTGTTTTTTTGCGATTTTAACACGCCAAAACGAATTGTAGATATCGAAAAGGTTATCAACGTTAATCAGAATACAAAAATAATGATTGACCATCACCCTGAACCTGAGAACTTTGTGGATTATATAATTTCAGATACAAGTGTCTCGTCGGCATCAGAATTGATGTATGAGTTTGTGAGCCGAATATTTGGCGAAAAGCTAAATTTAGAAGCAGCCACATGTTTGCTTACCGGAATTATTAGCGACACGGGGCTGTTCGACCATAATTCGGAAAACTTGCGAACTTTCGAGGTAGTTGCCAGGTTGCTCGAAAACGGAGCAAATAAAAAACATATTGTTCACAAATTATTCAACGAGAACCCGTATCGCCGAATGCAGCTGATGGGAAATGCGCTGCACAATCGCATGGTTTATATGCCCGAATATGCAACTGCTTACATGTATATTTCGCAAGAAGATGCCGAAAAATACAACTATCAAGATGGTGATACAGAAGGGTTTGTAAACATAGCTTTATCGTTGGAGAATGTTTATTTTGCAGTTTTATTTTCAGAAAAAGACAACCATGTAAAGCTGTCGTTGCGCTCATTTGGCAATTTTAATGTAAATGCCATAGCTCGCAAATATTACGATGGCGGCGGACACACAAACGCAGCAGGCGGAAAATCCTACAAATCATTAGAAGCAACTCTTGATGAATTTCACGAAATTGTAAAAACCTATAAAAACGAAATTTTAAACTCCGTATGCAATTAGCAATTAGGAATGAGCAATTAACAATTTTGCAACGATAATTACTAATGACGAACAATAAACGACAAAGTCTTAGTTATAAGGTAATTACGAATGTAAAAGCAATTTTCAATTTTTAACTTTTAATTTTTAACTTTCAAACTTAATTTCAACCCGATGGAAATAAGATTTTCAAAACAAATTTTTGTAGGTTATGTATTGGTGTTTTACGCATTTTTTTGCGTTTCGTGTGCCGATAAATCAGCTTCAAACAAAAAATATATGACCAAAAAAGAGCTTGAAAACCATGAGAAATCGCTTGAAATGGCAAATAAATATCTAACAGTGTTAGATGCCGAGCGAATTGCAAACTATGCAAAACGCCGAAATTGGAACATGACCGAAAGCAAAACCGGTATTTGGTACGAAATATACGAAAAAGGCAATGGCAGCAAGACTAAAAAAGGACAAGTTGCCGTTTTTAAATACAGAATTTCTTTACTTGACGGAACAGTGTGCTATACATCTGATTCGTTGGGAGTTAAGAAAATGGAAATCGGACACGGAGGCGTAGAATCGGGCTTAGAAGAAGGCATTTTATTGCTGCACAAAGGCGACAAAGCTCGATTTATTTTGCCACCTTTCCGTGCACACGGACTTCTGGGAGATAGAAAACATATCCCAGCGCGCTCTATAATTGTTTATGAATTAGAACTAATCGACTTAATTAGTAAAGCCTCAAATTAAGAGATTAGGATATTTTTTTTAATTAACAAATTCTCAAATTATAACATTCTCAAATTGATAAAATTATGGTACACGAAGAAAAACTTATTGAGATAATAGGCGAAGAAGATGTTAAGGCTGCGTTTATGGAAATCTTGGATTTGTGTCCGATATGTAACACTATTGAAAACAAAAACAGATTAATCCACGCATATAATTATGCCTATGAAGCACACAGCGATATGCGCCGAAAAAGCGGAGAGCTTTATATTTTTCACCCAATAGAAGTTGCAAAAATTGTTACAAAAGATATTCGTTTAGGACTAACCTCAATGATTGCTGCTTTGCTTCACGATGTTGTGGAGGACGTAGAAAGCATTAGTATTGAGGATATTGAAAATAATTTTGGCAAAAAAGTAGCCTATATTGTTGATGGTTTAACCAAAGTGCCTAAGGTAAAAGGCAAGTTAAGCACTCAGGTGGCTACATATCGAAAGGTAATAATGTCGCTGTCGGAAGATGTGCGAGTGGTTTTAATAAAACTTGCCGACCGGTTACACAATATGCGCACTTTGGGTGAAATGTCGGCACAAAATAAAAGTATAAAAACCAGTGAAACGCTGCTTGTATATGCTCCATTGGCTCGTAAATTGGGTTTAAATAAAATAGGTAGAGAACTTGAAGATTTAAGTTTTAAGCACAATGCACCCGAAGAGTACAAAAAACTAATGAAGCTGATAAACGACTCAAAATCAGAGCGTGAAGCAGTTATTCAAGATTTTAAAGATAAAGTTGCAAGCAAACTCGATGTACTTGGCATTAATTACGAAATAAAAGTTATTCGCAAGTCGCTATATTCTACATGGAAATTAATGACCGAGCATCATTGGGATTTTAAGGATATTAATAATTTTCAAACCTTACGCCTCATATTTCAACCAAAAGAAGATATAAGCGAGCGTTCGCAATGTTACGAAATATATGTAGAAATAACCTCGCTGTTTAATCCGCGCACGGGAAGTATGCGCGACACCGTTGCCAATCCGCGCGAAAATGGTTTCGAAGCACTGACCGTAGAATTGATGTTAAGCGATGGAAATTGGAAAGAAATTCAGATTTTAAGCAGTAGAATGGGCGACATTGCCGAGCGAGGATATTCATCGGAAAAGAAAAAAGGCAACGAGCATGAACTTTCTGAACGCGATAAATGGCTAATGCGAATTAAAGACCAATTAGTAAATGTAAATCAGACAGATGAAGAGTTTTTCGACCATTTTAAACTCACACTTTACACCTCTGAAATATACGTTTACACACCCGAAGGCGATATGATTACCCTGCCCAAAGGCGCATCGGTTTTAGATTTTGCATTTCATATCCACAGCGATATTGGCTTGCATTGTGTAGGTGCAAAAGTAAACAAAACTATAACCAAGCGTACGCACAAATTGGCGAGTGGCGACCAAGTTGAGGTTATTTCTTCCGATACGGTAGAACCGGAAGAAGAATGGTTGCAATACATTTCATCGGTAAAAGCCAAACAAATTGTTGTTACTTATTTAAAAAGAAAAAAGAAGAAACAATTAGCCGATGGAAAAAGTATTTTCGATGTGGCGGTGGTAGATTCAAAAGTATCACTTAACCGCGAATTTAGTAAAAAAATATTGAAACACTATCATTGCGACGATATTCAAGAACTATATCTTAAATTGGGTCAAAAGCACATTTTACCCGATAATTTAAGTAAAGTAATGAAATCGCTTTCCTCCAATAGCATTATTCCCAACATAATAGAGCGTTTAATCAGCAATAAAGACACTCCAACAAATACACCGCAAAAATTCAATCCGAAACAAGATTTCGTGGTAGATGATAACAACTTTGCAAATTTATGTGTAATCTCGCAATGTTGTTTGCCAATTAATGGCGAAAGTGCTATCATATACAAAAAATCTGACGATAAAATGTATATACATCGCATGGAATGCAATGAAAGTATGAAGTTGAGGTCGCAATATAAATCATTGATAACCAAAGTAAAATGGGGATTAAACGCATCGCAGCAATTTAAAGCCAATTTATTTATTGAGGGCATCGACCGCAAAAGTTTGGTAATGGATATAACCAAAGTTGTATCAAAAGATATGTTGGTAAATATGCTTTCGGTTAGTTTTACCGCCGATAATGGTATATATAAAGGTAAAATTGCCGTAGATGTTCCAAATATAAATGTACTGAAAACTCTTATTGGTAAATTAAAGAAAATCAGTGGAGTAAAATCTGTTGGTAGAGCCAAAATATAAATTCTAATAATCTACACAACATTTTTTAAGCTTTATGCTTTTGGCTGTTCAATTAGTAATGAACAATTATATTGCTGATAATCAAAATATTAAACAATAAAAATTTTATTTTGCAAAATATTGATTATCAGTTGATTATGAAAATATAAAAAAAATAACAAATATGCAAATCTCAAAACTATTTCTTAGTGTATTGGTAATAATATTTACAATATCATCGTGTTCGGGAAACAACGAACCAAAGCACGAAAAGACCAATACGACCAAAACAACCTCAATTATAAAGCAAAAACCAATAATTGTGGGTGCAGAACAATTCAATTTATATTCAGAATTTATAAAAAACAAAAAAATTGCCTTAGTAGTTAATCAATCATCATTAGTTAAGGGTAAACATTTGCTCGATTTCTTATTAGAAAATAAAATTAATGTTGTAAAAATATTCGCGCTCGAACATGGATTTCGCGGCAATATTGATAGAGGCAAACATATAGATAATAATGTGGACAAGGCTACCGGAGTGCCTATCGTGTCGCTTTTTGGACGCAATAGAATGCCTAAAAATGAGCATCTTAGCGATGTAGATATTGTAATTTTTGATATTCAAGATGCCGGTGCGCGTTTTTTTACCTACATAAGCAGCATGCACAATATAATGGAAGCCTGTGCTACTAATAATAAGCAACTTATAATACTCGACCGCCCTAATCCGCTGGGCGACTATGTGGACGGACCTATACGAAAGGATAAATTTAAGTCCTTTGTGGGCATGCACCCCATACCGATTGTTCACGGATTGACAGTGGGCGAATTGGCAAAGATGATTAACGGTGAAAAATGGCTCAAAAACGGTAAACAATGCCAAATTAAGGTTATTAAAGTGTTAAACTACAATCATTCGCGCCATTATTCGCTGCCGATAAAGCCCTCGCCCAATTTACCAAACGATTTATCCATTAGATTATACCCGTCTTTGTGTTTTTTTGAGGCTACACCCGTTAGCATTGGCAGAGGAACATATTTTCCGTTTCAAGTGGTGGCATATCCAAACCCCGAGTTCGGCGATTCTCTATTCATTCCGCAAGATATTGAGGGAATGCAGGTTAATCCTATCCAAGAAGGTAAAGTTTGCTACGGAAAAGATTTGAGAAAACTCAATCCTAACGATGTAAAATTTACACTTAAATATATAATAGAGTTTTATAATAAATTTAAAGATAAAAATGCCTTTTTTAGTAGAGAAAAATGGTTTAATTTATTAGCCGGCAACGATATTTTAATCAAACAGATAAAAGCCGGAATGACCGAAGATGCCATCAAATTAACATGGAAGAATGAAATAGACCAATATAAAAAAATGCGCAAAAAATATTTGCTTTATAAATAGGGTTAAAAAGTAAAAATTAAAAGGTAAAAAGTAAAAGGTAAAAGATGTAAAGTAGAAGTTAAAAGGTAAAAGATGTAAAGTAGAAGTTAAAAGGTAAAAATTAAAAGTTTAAAGTTTAAAAGTAAAAAGTAGAAGGTAAAAATTAAAAAAGAGGTAAGTTTTTGAAGTTTCTACTTTTATTTTATAAATATTTATGTATATTTTTGTTAATTTTAATGATTTGACGTAATAAAAAATGCATAAAAATCATTTTTAATTCTTAATTTTCAACTTTCACTTCTTACTTTTTAACTATTACTTTTTAACTATTACTTTTTACCTTTTACTTTTTAACTCTTAATTCTCAATTCTCAATTCTCAACTCTCAATTCTCAATTCTCAATTTATAACTCTCAATTTTCAATTAAAAACAGATGAAACAACTACTTGTAGTATTTATTTTAATAATAACAAGTTACGCGCAAGCACAACCCACATATTTTACAAAATCTAAAAAAGCGATAAAATATTTTGAATCTGCACTAAAAAACTACACTTTACTCAATTTTAGCACCGCCCGACAAGAACTCGACAAGGCATTAAAGAAAGATAATCGCTTTATAGATGCCTACATTCTACACGGAGAAATTTCAAAAGACGAAAATAAATTAAACGAGGCTATTAAATATTTTTCAAAAGCCATAGAAATAAAGCCGGATTATAAACCTTTAATATATTTGCGCCGTGCTGATATGGAAAAATCGTGTGGAATGTATGAAAATGCAAAAGCTGATTATATAAATTTCAAAAAATTAACAAATAATAGCAGCAAATATAAAAAACGTTTAGACAAACAAATAGCAGATTGCAATTTTGCGATAGAAGCCAAGAAAAATAGAGTAAAATTTAAACCCGAAAATCTTGGAAATAACATAAATACAAGTTTAAGCGAATATTGGACAAGCATAACCGCCGATGGAAAGACAATAACATTCACCGTTAGTAATAGGAAAACACATTCACAAGAAGATTTATATCATTCTACCAAAATAAATGGAAAATGGCAGAAAGCAAATAAGATAGATGCACCTATAAATACTGCCGGAAGCGAGGGCGCACAAAGCATTTCGGCTGACGGACGCACAATGGTATTTACGGCTTGCTTGCGTAGAGATAGCTATGGAAGTTGCGATTTATATATCTCATATAAAAGGGGTAATCGCTGGACAACTCCGGTAAATATGCAAGCTCCGATAAATACGAAATACAAAGAAAGCCAACCATCTTTGTCGGCTGACGGGCGAACAATATATTTTGCGAGTAATCGTCCGGGCGGATTAGGAAAATTTGATATTTGGACAAGCAAACGCAACAAATTTGGAAAATGGAGCGAACCCGTAAACTTAGGAAAACATATCAATACTGCTGAAAATGAATTAGCACCATTTATCCACTACGATAATTCTACGCTTTACTTTTCATCTGAGGGAAAACAGGGCTTGGGTGGAAGTGATTTATTCATTTCTCGTAAATCGGAACAAGGAAAATGGACAGAAGCAATAAATTTATCGTATCCGATAAATACGCATGAAGACGAAGAAAGTTTGGTTGTAACCTTAGACGGAAAATTTGGATTTTTTTCGTCTAATATGAAAGGCGGATACGGACAAAAAGATATTTATATGTTTGAACTTCCGCCAAAAATACGCCCGAAAAAGACAATTTTTATAAAAGGTAAAGTATTTGATACCAACACAAAAGCTCCATTACAAGCCCAAATTAATATCAGCTCGCTCGACGAGGATAGTATAAATATCACTACGATTTCGGATAATATTAATGGCAATTTTTTATGTTGTTTATCGCCTCAAAAAACCTATGCTTTTAATGTAGTGAAAAAAGGATATTTGATATATTCAAAAAATATAGCATTGCCCGATACTTCATATATTATTAATATAGCATTAGAACCAATACAGAAAAATTCTACTATTATTTTAAGAAATATTTTCTTTGAATATAATTCATATCAGCTTAAAAATAAATCGTTTGTAGAGTTGCAACGATTTAAAGACTTCATAAATAACAACAATTTGATGATAGAAATAGGCGGACATACCGACAACACCGGCAATGCAGCTTATAATAAAACATTATCGACAAATAGAGCCAAATCTGTATATGATTTTTTACTAAAAATAGGAGTAAAAAAGAATTTATTAACATATAAAGGCTATGGTTCTTCTCAACCAATAAGCACTAACACTACCGATGCCGGCAGAGCAAAAAACAGACGAATTGAGTTTAAAATTTTGAATAAATAAATATTTTTGTCGATAAAATATAAACTCGGACATAACAAAAAAGCTGCCTCACACAAAGTTGAAGCAGCTTTTATTAAACATTTTACAATACATGATGATTATTTCAACATATTACCTTTCAAATGATAAGCGGCAGTTTTTTTCACAACAGTGCCTTTTGAGTTTTGTGTAATTGTAGAAATAATAACTTTCTTGTTAAAACGTCCTCCGTTCATGTACTTAGGGTCGATAGTAACAACTATTCCACCTTTTTCGCCCGGATTTAATACTTTTTTAAGAACAGTAATTCCAACTCCACCTGCAATAGAAATTTCGCCAATTTGCATTTTTGTATCGCCGGTATTTTGCAATTCAATAGTGAATGTGCTAAGCTCTTTCACCGTTCCGAAATCGTGCACATTACGAGCATTCAATCCTCGAGAGGTGCTAAATGAATACACTTTTACCTCTTCGTCTTCCACTTGACCTATGGCTGAAAAAGACAAAGCCATAATCAATACTACTAAAATAGAAACATTTTTTAAGTTCATAATATTATTTTTTAAAATTTATGCCTGCAAATATAACAAAAATATATAATACAAAAAAAACAAATAACATTTTTAATGTATATTTCTAAAATAACAAATTGACAAAAATCATGTTTTTTTTGATAGTATTCTTGAAATATAGGATAAAAATATCAAATTAATTGATTAAATTTTTTTCAAAAAAAATGTAAAAAAATCTCAAATTTTTGTAAATTTAAAGATAATTGCAGTTAATTTTACGATTACTTTATGTAAAAGTTTCATATTTTTAATCAATTTTCATATCCGAAAACATACTCCATTGCATATCTTTGTCGCTTAAAAGACATCTGTTTTTTTCTATTTGCCAATCAATACCCAAACTCTCATCTAATGGATAAATTCCTCTTTCCGATTCTTTATTGTAAAAATTATCACATTTGTAATTTACAATTGCTGTATTGCTAAGAACAGAAAAACCATGAGCAAAGCCTTTGGGAATATAAAACTGCTTTTTGTTTTCGGCAGACAATTCAACTGCATGGTATTGACCATAAGTTTTAGAGTTAGGTCGAATATCAAGAGCTACATCAAGTATTTTTCCTTCTACCACTCTCAACAACTTAGTTTGCGCATACGGCTCAACCTGAAAATGCAAACCTCGAATCACTCCATAGCTCGATTGCGATTCATTATCTTGAACAAATTTTGCAGTTAATCCAGCCTTAAAATATTTACTTTCGTTATAGCTTTCAAAAAAATAGCCTCGCGGGTCATTAAAAATGTCTGGTTCAATAATGTATAAACCCTCAATGTTGGTTGGTTTTACTTGCATAATATAATTTTGTTTTAATCCCGCAAATGTTTTACTCGCGGATGTAGGATTATAAATAATGCGAATTAAGAGTTAAAAAGTAAAAGTTAAAAATTAAATACTCTGTGTCTTCTCCTGAAATAAATTAACCGCAAAGAACGCAAATTCTCCTCTTTTGAAAGGTCTCCCAACGGGCGGGGTGGTTCTTTGGCATCTTATTTTTTATAAAAAAAACTGTTTTACTTTTTAACTTTTAACTCTTAATTCGCATAAATAAATTAAATAGGTAAGCAAATTACTTTCCCATTTTCTGACTATGCCTATATGGGATTTTAGTAAGATACAATTTTTACTTCTAAATTTCTCAACACAATAGTTTTTTTATTGTCAATAATACGAAAATCTATTTTGTTACCCTCTCTAAATATCGTATTATTCTTGTCAAATATTGTGCGTGTTATTTTGTACCTATGCATTTGATTTGTTTTATTGCTGCTATTCATATAACTATCATTATAAAACCAGAAGTAATCTAAATATTTATCGTTCTCATCGTAAATTCTAATTTCAAATTTGGGATTTTTTATGGTATCGGCAAATATCATTTCAAAAGAATAGTCAAAAAAAAGTTTATCGTAATCTTCTTCTAATCTTATTGTCATGTAATCGGTTGTTTCATTAGCAACAAGTTTCATTGTTTGTTTACTATATTCCTCAACGGTTCTAATTGTTTTTTTATTACTGAAATATTTTATAGGATAAATTCTGTTATTGTGTACAGTGTACTCATTGATATAATTATACACCTGCAAACGTTTCTTTAATTTGTCTATTATTTTTTTGTCTTCCAATGGAGTAAGCTTATTGTTTTCTCCAATTATGTAGGCTTCGTTTTTATACAAAAAATATTGATTATACAAACATTCGTATATGTCGCGATTATTAGTCATAAACGGAATAAAAATATTTCTACTTCTTGTAGTTGCTGTGTCTAAACCCAACCCAAGACAGTGAAATAAACTGTCTTTGTGTATAACTGCTCGCTCGTTTAGCAGATTAAAAAAAGAAGGTGCAATATCAAGATGAGACACAGGACTATGAAATGCCTTATTGGTTTTTAGCAAATTGCTATATATAAATAATGGAATTCCATAAGTTTGCAAATTATTTTCTTTGCCAAAAGAGTGCATACAATGGTCGCCCATTATTATAAAAATGGTATTATCTGCCAAACCTCTTGCTCTGTAATCATTTATTAATTGCTTTATTGAGTTGTCGGTATATAAAACTGATAAATAATTATCTGCTAATATTTTATTCATAGTTTTCTTTTCAACATCTTTATTTAATCTTTTCATTTGAGCTATCAAACTATCTTTATCGGGCAAATGGTATGGTTCGTGGGTAGATAAAGTGAGATAAATATTCAAAAATGGAGACTTGTTAATAGAATCCATAACTACGAAACTATGCTTAAACACTAAATCATCTACTATTCCCCAATTAAAATCCTTACCTTTATATTCATACTCCTTAGGATAGTCAGTAACTAAATGATGTATAGACTGATACGAAAGAAAATTGCTCATCTTTTGAAAACCAACCCAACCGCCGTAAAAGAAATTAGTTTGATATTTATGTTCTCCCAATACCGAGATAAGTGTTTTATGCAAAGGTATAGGATTTGCCTCGTTAAAACCTTCCTTACCCATTGGCAATGAACCAAATACTGCGGGCAGTACTCCATAAGTTCGTTCGGCTGCCGAGTAGCATTTGTTCCAAAATAACGACTTGTTTTTAAGGGAATTAAGAAAAGGAGTTAGAGTAATTCCTTGTTGATAAAAATCATTAAAAACACGAGCATCTAAACTTTCAACTATTATGAATACTAAATTAGGCTTTTGGGTAAAGGGCTTAAAATAAGGTTCTAAAGGATTATAATTATTTTTGTGTAGCAACGGGTAGCTCATCAATTCCTTTTGGGTTTCTACATTATTTGTATCCGAAGGTTGCAAAAATCCATCTTCCACCCTGTGTTTTAAAAACTGTTTTATTAGTTTCTCATTTTTAGCTACTTTCACCTTTGGTGTTCTTAAATAATCAAAACTTTTGTAAATTAAATAGTCTGATTTACACCTGATTAAGTGGCTGATTAATAGACTTTTTTCGTTCTTAACTATTTGTTTTGATATAGGATAAAGTCCCAATCCAGACACCAGCAATATTATAAAAGTGCTTATAATAGCCTTATTACCAAATTTTGCAAAAACTACAATTGATATAAGTATCAACAAGAGCAAAAATTGAGTAAAATAGACTATAAACCCAAGATTTGTTGCTTTTATCGTTAATAAAATTTCCTGTAAAGAATACAAAAAGATAGAATGGTCAAGAGGAACTAAGGCATTTATAAAAAATAAAGATGAGGAAACAAACAGCAGCATTATTATTAAGCCGATAATGAACATTATAAATTTAGATACTGCTCTACCAAACAGCTTATTAGGAATAATTACACTAACAACAAATAATCCAAGCAAAATTCGAGAAACACCCGTCATATCTGATAAAACACCTTTCAAAAATAAAGGAAATACTTTTTGATTATCATTAAACGTGTGTTTAACTGCCAATACTTCGTATATATTGAAAAAGATGATAAGTGTAAACATAAAAATACTAAGTCCTGTTGCTATACTCAACATTTTTTTACAACTATCTTTGTTGTATAATTTTTTTATCATCACTAAACTTTTAGATTAATTACAAGGCAAATTCCAAATTGTATTATTTCACACCAATCAAGTAAGTTGTGGAATTATTTTCCTGTCCTCTTACTTGGCAGTTTCATTAATTGTTCTATTTTATTCGTGTTCCTAAATAATTCCCTATTGTCGAAAATTTAGGTTTGTTGATAGCAGATTTTTCCACTCACAACCTGCAAGAGTATTACCATACCCTACATACCAAAAAAAAGAGAGTACCGAAATACTCTCTTTTTAAGCGGTCTGGACGAGACTCGAACTCGCGACCCCATGCGTGACAGGCATGTATTCTAACCAACTGAACTACCAAACCGTTTATTTTATGTGTGTCGTTTGTTTCATTTCGACGGTGCAAAAGTACAACTTATTTTTTAACTACCAAAAAAAAATGCACTTTTTTTTAATAAAAAAAACTAAAATTTACCTTCCCATATTTTTTTAGCGTTGTAAACTCTTTATAATCAGAATAATCCGTGTATCTTGAATGTTCTAAAATAATTAAACTTTTTTTGTTAAATTTTTCATTATTGAACATAATTTGGGGAATTTTGTCAATATTTTGCAAATTATAAGGCGGGTCGGCAAAGATAATGTCGTAATTTAAATCGGATTTTTCGAGAAATGAAAATACATTTGCTCTTCTGATAGATATAATATTTTCGTCGCCGGCAATTATTTCGGCATTTTTTTTAATGTATTCCAAATATCTGCCATTTATATCTACGGCACAAACATGTTTTGCGCCTCGCGACATAAATTCGTAGCTAATGCTTCCGGTGCCGGCAAATAAATCCAACACCCGTGCATTTTCAATATCTACGATATTGTTTAAAACATTGAACAATCCCTCTTTGGCTAAATCGGTGGTTGGTCTTGCCTTAAAAAACTTGGGAGGCGAAAAACGCCTACCTCTATATTTACCACTAATAATCCTCATTATTTTACACCCAATAAATTTGCAACAACATGCTCAGGAACTTCCTTAAAATTATAAATCATTTTACGCTCCGACAAAGTTTTAGCAAACCAAATATTGCTAACATAATCCGATAGTAAACGATAGGTTGAACTGTCTTTACTCACTTCGCCCAATAAATACAGGTTGGTTTCGCGATTCGGAATATTTAAATGTTTGTAAATATTCATCACATGATATACAATATCTTCTTCCTGTGAATAATCAAGATGATTGTATAATTCTAATTTACCTTGTTTCGCAACGGTTATATGCAAATATTCAGAACAAATAAACAAACCTATTACATATTTTCTGTCTATGCTTTTTCGCACAAAACTATCTATTAAGGTAGATGATTGATGATAAAATCTTAATTCCGGAAATTTGTTGACCATTAATGTTGTGATAGCGGCAGGAATACTAAAAAGATTTACCATTTCTAAATTCACTAATTTATTAAAATGCAATTCTTCGTAGTCGTGCAAATTATGGTTCAAGGTGAAATACTCTTTTAAAGTATTTTTGTTGAAATATGCAGCCGGTATCAATGTTGATTTGGGCGATGCGTAAACAAAGTTTATTCTTTTATAATGTTTTGATAAAAAGGAATCTTCTTCAAAAAAATCTGCTATAATTTTAACATATTCGTCAATATTATCAGTTTCTTTAAAGTTGAAATGTTTAATTGCGATACATTTATTTCTTACCGTGTCCACAATGGTATAAGTTATACTATTAGGTCTTAATCCTAAGGTTAATTTATACGTATTGGTTTTTAATACATCAAATGTATCACTAAAATAAGCACTATCTTTCATATTTTTTATAATTGAAAATTGGAAATTTTGCTCCGCCGTTTGTAATTTTGAACCTTAAATCCGCAGGTCTTTTCATAGAAATAGACCTTCGGATATAAGGTTTAATATAAAATTCAAATATTGAGCCAAATATGTTTAAGGTAATGGTTTAAATAATGAACTCACTTAAACTTTTTTCTAACTTTGGTTATGTTTTTACATTTTTTTAATGCTTTTAGCTGTTAGCTTTTTTTATAATTGAACTGTAAAAAGCTAATGGCTAAATCCCAAACGTTAACGGCTTATAATCATTCAAAAAAAGTTTAAATCACTTCAAAGTTTAACTCAAATTATAATAATCAAAAAAAGGCATCTACAACAAAGAATAGATACCTTTTTTGTTCAAACGATTATGAATAATCTATATGAAATGATTCACCTGTTTTAAATTAAGAATTATTTTTATGCGTTATTTTCTAACTTTTAACTCACATTCCTAACTAAACATGGGCGTTTCATCATCTATTTTTCCCAGTTTCCGGCATTATTAACGTTTGTTTCCAAAGAGCCTACTTTTAGTCCGGGATATTTATCCATTTTGAATGCTTCGTCATCAAGGTTTATCCTTAATTGTTTATTTAAACCTTCGAGCAACACTCTATTTAGAACTTTTGCTTCAAATACAGGCACTTTCAAAACAGACTCATTTACTTTCGAGCCAATTTCAAGAATTTTTGCACCAAGTTGAAACTTTGCACTACCATTAGAATATGGTATATAAGGCAAAGAGTCGATAGGATAATTTGCGCTAAACAACGAGTCTAAGGTATTTACGTAACTTGTATCACGCTTTATTATGCCTTTTTTGAGTGCTTCTTTTTCGGTCATATCGTCGGGCACACTACCTATGGCTTTAACAACCGGTATAGAGTCGTTTTTTACAAAATTTACAAGACTGTCAAAATCGCCTGTATATTTGCTATGAACTGCAAAAAATGCAATCTCGGCGGTTCTAATATCTTTCAATTTTTGAATTGTAGCCCTATACCTTTTAGTTTTTTGTCTATCAAATTGGATAGGCTCATTAATACTCTGCCATATAAAATAACTTAAAACAAAGATGGCAATAAGCAAAACAGTTTTAATTACGAGTTTCATACTTTAATATTTATTTATTTTGGTTAATATAAATCGCATTTGCAACAACAAGTTCAGTGCAAAATTCTATGCTTTGTTCACCCGCAAAAGTAAAAAAAATTTTATTATTCTATTATCCGTATTGTTTTTTTTTTATTTTTTTTTTTCAATACCTAATATTTTTGTTTCTAATTAGATTAATAAGTAATTGATAATAAATGCTTTATTTTGAATATAAATTTTCTGTTAAAATTATTTCTTTATATATAAAAATATCTACTTTTGTTTTGTATAACATTACATTTTGCAAATTTGGTTAGTTTTAAATTTCATAATTACCACTTGTTTTGAATGAATTATAACGCAAACAAAATTGGTAATTTAGTAATGTTACCGGACTTTAAATGCAAGATTGATTGATTCTAAACAAATAACGCAAATAGAATTTTTTAGTCGTGGGTTGAATATTTTGGGCAAAAAATGCTACTTTTGCAAAAAAAAGAGGGCACCTACTTTTTAAACTTTTACTTTTTGACTCTTAATTTACATTTATACCTTATATATAACAGCAATTATGATTTCTGAGCATTTAATTAATAATTTTTTGCATTTTTTTGAACATCGTCCCACCGAAAATCAGCAGAGTTTTTTTGAAAAATTCGCTGATTTTATAATGCAACCTACTGAAAATAAAGTATTTCTACTTACAGGATATGCCGGCACAGGAAAAACCACAGCCGTAAGTGCTATTATAAAATCGCTCAATCATTTGAAGATAAAATCGGTGCTACTTGCTCCCACAGGCAGAGCAGCCAAAGTGTTTACAAAATATTCTAAACAACCGGCATATACCATACATAAAAAAATTTATCGACAGCGTTCGTCAGCCGATGGTTTTGGAAGTTTTGCTCTTGATAGAAACTTGCATAAAGACACATTATTTATGGTTGATGAAGCTTCGATGATTTCTGTTTTTTCGGGCGACAGCTCTACTTTTGGAAGCGGCAATTTACTTTCTGATTTGGTGGAATACGTATATTCGGGCACAAATTGCCATTTGGTGCTGATTGGCGATAATGCCCAGCTTCCACCCGTTGGCATCGACCAAAGTCCAGCACTTGATGTGTCAAATCTCGTGTCGATGAACCTTGAAGTTACCGATGCAGATTTAACGATGGTGGTGAGGCAAACCGAAAATTCATTTATACTAAAAAATGCCACTTCAATCAGAAGCGAAATTATAAATTCAATGTTTTTCGACAATTTTCCGCAATTTGTTTACAACGATAAAGACGTGGTGCGCTTGTCGGGCGAGTATTTGGTAGAAGAAATTAGCACCGCTTACGATAAATACGGACTGGAAAATGTAATTGTGATAAACAGGTCGAACAAACGCGCAAATAAATATAACGAAGGCATTAGAAATGCTATACTTTACCGAGACAGTCGCATAAGCGTGGGCGACTACATAATGATAGTAAAAAACAATTATTTTTGGACTGAAAAAATAAAAGATTTAGATTTTATTGCCAATGGCGATATTGCCGAAATTATTAAAATATATTCTTATCAAGATTTATACGGTTTTAAGTTTGCCGATGTATGTATCTCGCTCATTGACTATAATTTAGAGCTTGATGTTAAGATTTTATTAGATTCGCTCGACTCGGAAACTGCCTCGTTATCGCAAGACGACAATAAACGCCTTTTTTATACCATTATGGAAGATTATGCCGACTTGCGAACCAAGAAAGAACAAGTAAAAAAAGTGCGCGAAAATGAATTTTTCAATGCTTTGCAAATCAAATTTGCATACTCAATAACCTGCCACAAAGCGCAAGGCGGACAATGGCAGGTTGTTTTCCTCGACCAAGGATACATTACCGAAGAGATGATTAACAAAGAATATCTGCGATGGATATACACCGCATTCACACGCGCTACCGAAAAAATTTATTTAGTTAATTTTTCTGATAAATTTTTTGAAACCCAAATAATGTAAAAAAAACTGCCTCAATTTAGCTAATTTCCTTTTATAATTTATTGTCGTTTTTGCATTTTTTTGGTAAGTTTATGGTGTTTTACAAAATGTAAACAATTTTTTATTAACAATATTTAATACTCGCTAACTTGCTATTTATAAATAAATTAAATATATTAAAATATTTATTTTTTCACATTATTGAAATAACTTTTACCAATTTTATTTCATATTTATAAAACATTTTTATTACTTTGCATATATTTTAAAATTAAAAAATTACAATTTTATGGAATCTTATTTAGATAAAGGAGTAGCCTTATTAGTGAATTACGCTCCTAAATTTGTAGCAGCTATATTAGTACTGCTTATTGGTTTTTATGTAATCAAAATAATAGTTAAAGCCGCTGACAAAATGATGAAAAAGCGCGAAGTAGATGAATCTTTGCGTCCGTTTTTCGGTTCAATGATAGCTATTTTGCTTAAATTGGGCTTAATTATTAGCGTTATGGGAATGGTAGGAATTGAGATGACCTCATTTATTGCTATTCTTGGAGCTGCCGGTTTGGCTGTTGGTATGGCATTGTCTGGAACATTGTCGAACTTTGCAGGTGGTGTTATGTTGCTTATATTCAAGCCTTTCCGTGTTGGTCATTACATCGAAGCACAAGGTTATGCAGGTGTTGTTAAAGAAATTCAACTGTTTAATACCATTTTAAACACAGTTGATAATCGTGTTGTAATACTTCCAAACGGAGCTTTGGCTTCCGGAGCAATGGTTAATTTCTCAGAAGAAGATACAAGACGTGTTGATTTTACATTTGGTATTGGATACAGCGATGATATTGACAAAGCAAAAGCAGTATTACAAAAAATAATTGATGCCGACAAGCGAGTTTTAACTTCGCCCGAAGCATTTATTGCAGTTAGCGAATTGGCAGACAGTTCTGTTAATTTCACAGTGAGATTGTGGGTTAAGAGCGAAGATTATTGGGGTGTATTTTTCCATATGAACGAAACTGTTAAGAAAACATTTGATAATGAAAACATATCAATACCATTTCCTCAAAGAGATGTACATGTTTTCAATGAGAAATAGATAATATTTGTCAGTTTTACAATTTTTTTATACTTGGAGGTGAGCGAAAGTTGTTAATCTTCAAGTATTTTATTTTTAATGCGAATTGATAGTTTATAATGAAAAATTAAGAATGACTCTTTGTTATTTTTTTTGAGGTAAAATAATAAAATTAACAACAAAAAAAATACAAGGATAATGGAAATAAAACAATCAAACTTTACAGTTGAAAAATAATTAGCAACGTTGAAGAGAGCTTGTTTTTTGTAATTTTTCATTATTAATTTTTAACTCTTAATTCACGTTTTTATAAAGTATTTTAAATTTTAATTAAATATTACAGAGTATGAAAAAAATTATTTTATTATTAATGATTGTTGGCGTTGTTTCTTTTGGTGTTAATGCACAAGATGATACTGCAAAGCCGGAAGCACAACCCGATGGTTGGAAATATAGCGGCATGTTCAGTTTAACAGCAGCGCAAGTTGGTTATTCCAATTGGAATGCAGGAGGTGAGAACTCTCATTCGCTTAATGGTTTAGCTGCATTAAAAGCTGAATATAAAAAAGACAAACATTTATGGTCGAATAGTCTTATTTTAGGTTATGGAGTAATGAAACAAGGCGACAAAGAGCTTAGAAAAACCGATGATAATATTGAGTTAAACTCTGCTTATGGTTATAAAGCATCAGATGTTTGGTATTATACAGGTGTTGTTAATTTCAAAACTCAGTTTACAACAGGTTACAAATATGACGATAAAGCCGGAACAAAAATAAAACTTTCTAACTTGTTTGCTCCTGCTTATTTGAATATTTCAGCAGGTATGGCATATCGTCCATCACCGGCATTGTCTGTTTTTATTGGTCCACTTAGTGGAAAAATGACTTTCGTAAACGACGATTATTTGTCTGATTTAGGTGCTTTTGGTGTTGATCCGGGCGAAAAATCAAAAAGTGAATTTGGTGGTATCGTAAAAGTGAACTACACAAAAGATTTGTTTAAAAATGTTAATATGATTACAAAATTAACATTATTTTCGAGCTATACAGAAAAACCTCAAAACATTGATGTTGATTGGGAATTGTTATTAAATATGAAAATAAACAAATGGTTGTCGGCTAATATTAATCTTCACATGATTTATGACGACGACATTAAGACCAGAGAAAACGGTAAGGTTAGCGGACCAAAAGTTCAGTTTAAAGAAGTATTCGGTTTAGGATTAAACCTTTCTTTCTAAGATAGAACAATATACCACGAATAAAATACTTTTGTTACAACTGCAAAATAAAACATCATTTTGCGTTAAATTGATTTAACAGAAGTATAAAAAATAAAATAGACCTTTAATATCCTTATAAAATGGGTAATTAAAGGTCTTTTTTTATTTTTACATTTGCTCAACAACACTACGTTAGATTAGCAATTATATTGTGAAAATGAAACGAAGTGTTGAATATAGATAATTGCTACATTTTTTACAATAAGTTGATAGTCATATTTTTATAAAAAAAAAAGACAATTAGTTTATGTAGCGTTTTGATTATTGGGGCGATAATTTGGAATTTAACGGAGTGCCTATTTTATATTTTCTGCATTTATACAAATTACCGGAATCTGTGATGTATTGAAAATTATTTGTTCGTCTCGTGTGTTAAAAAATGGGAGAGTGTCTTCTGCGCCCATCATTGTCATAATTAAATCTGCATCATTTTGCATGGCATATTCTATTACTTGTTTTGTAAAATTGCCAGCACTTTTTATAACATCACCGTTATGATATTTAACATTGTGTTTATCAAAAACTATCTTTGTTTGTTCTACAACCTTGTTAATTTTCGCTTGTAAATGTTTGCTATTTTCTTTTTTCGGAAAAATATGAACGGTTGAATTGAATATTTTAGAAATGTAAATTGCCCAATTCGTTTTTTGTCGGTCGTATGTATCAATGGTGATAGGCAAAATAATGTTTTTATAAGGCTTTATTAATGTTTTTTGCTGCACAACAATTGTGGGTACATTAATGCGGTTGATTAATTTAATGGCATAACTGCCGGTAATAGTCTGAAAACCAACTTTTCCATGAGTTCCTAAAACAATCATGTTTGCACCAAGTTCTTTAACTGCGTTATGAATTTCGGGCAACAGTTTTCCTCTTTTGATAACATAATTAATTTCTACTTCGCCAATCTTTGAAAATTGTTCAGCCTGCAACTCTAATTTCTTTTCTAAATCTATTGTACTCAGGTTACTTTTTTCCAAATATGATAAAGTTTCATTATTTATAACATGCAGTAAAACAATCCGGTGTTTTATATGTTTTGCTATGTGTAATGTGTAACTTATAGCATTTGTGCATACTTCTGAAAAATCTGTTGGAACAAGAATAACATTTTTTACACTAGAATCTTGGTTGTTTATTTTTAAGCCCATAGCCAATAAAATTTTGATTTATAAATTCAACCTGAAATATGATTTCTCATTAATAAGCTATAATACATTATTCAGGTTGAACATTGCAAAATAAATTCTTGATATTTTAATTAATGAAAATTAACACCAACATTTTGTTAGATTAACAATTGGTAGGCATTGCATTTAACACATAACAGTATCATTATTAGGTGATAAGTGACAAGCGATAGGCGATGCTTCTCCATCACTTATTGCTCATCACTTATCACTTTAAAAAATATACAATCGCATTAATTCTCTTCTATTCTATATCTGAATTTTGATTCCTCTGCCTCAGGTTCTGAGGGAAATGGACCTATTGCCATAATCGTTTGTGTTAAACTTTCGCGTAAAAAAGTTTGAAATCTGGTGAGGTCGCCACCGTCAATTCTGGCAGGCATGTGCTGAAATTCAAACCTGTGTTTACGTTTTGAGATTTTAAATTTTAATGCAAAATAGTAATAAGTTGGGTTGCCGGATATGGTGTCTTTATACATCGGAGCAACTCTACCTTTTTTTTGCGGTCGTGCCAAATCATATACTTTTATAGCTCGCACAGCAGCATGATAGTCAAGAAACGGTCCAATAACCAAATTTTGTCCTCCATTCAAATTACGCCACAAGTCTTTGTCGAATTGTTGCAAAGTTCCCGACTTGGGTTTTTTACTTAATATTCTAACAGTATAACGAGGAACTCTCGTAATTTTATCTTGCTTTATTTCTGCTCTTACATAGAACCAAAAAACATATCTTTCTTTATCTATTTCTATTCTTTGCGCAAAATTTTCTGTTGCTAATAATAGTGTAACAAATACTAATAAATATTTACTAATTCGTTTCATTTTATAATTTTTTTAATGTTAATATTTCAAACTCATTGAACTTTGTATTTATCAAAAAATACCAAAAAATCAGAATGAGCGTGTATAGTATAACTTCCAAAATCAAAAATTATTCCATAAAATACCGTTTTTTTGTATATTATTCCATAAAATGGTGTTTTTGAGTGATAGATTGGCGATTTTTTAAGACGAAAAACTCAAAATTTACTTGTAAAAGATTAGTTTTATAAAAAAGCAATAAATAATTTCAATACTAAGCTCTATTATTAGTTATATTTCTGATAATCAATATGTTGTAAAGGATTTGCATTTTTTTATGTCATTTTGTGTAAACCTATTTCAGGACTAGACATTCAATTCTCAATTAACCAAAAGATAATGGTTGAAAAATTTTTGTATAATGCAGCTATCGGAGTTTTGTGGTAATCACTATTTAATAAGTTTTGATTTTTCTGCATAAATATTTAACTTTGCAAAAGTAAACTATATATTGAATTTTGCAACACAATTTTATAACAAAAGTAAAAATTTATTTAAAATGAGAAAACTACTAACATTAATGGTAATAATAGCTATATTTTGCCAAAAAGCACAAATATTTTCACAGGAAAAAACAGACTCTGTTGAAGTTTTAATATCTACATTTCTGGGCAACGAAAAACGCAATTATTACGGCAATAAAGCTCCCGATAAGTTAAAGTTGAAATGGAAATTATATTTAGGTGAGGGAATTAGCCCAGCCTACGGTAAGGATAAAGTTTGGAAAGGTGCAGGTTGGACAGGGCAGCCTTTGTTGGTGCGCGAAAATGGCAAATTATATCTTATACAAGGTGCTTTTGATTATCATTTAAAGAAAATAGATGCGGCAACAGGCGAGTTAGTTTGGCAATATAAATTTGAGGATATATTAAAAGGTACGGGAACAATTTGGGAAGACAAAACGTCGGATAATCCTGAAACAAAATATGTAATAATGCAGGGTAGCCGACTTGGTTTTTGGAACTCGCACAATGATAAATATATTCCGAGTTTTCGAGGTATTTCGTATATTACGGGCAAGGAATTGTGGCGCATGAATGTTAAAAAAACGGATTGTTATAGTAGAGATGTTGATGGTTCGGCTGTTGTGGTGGATTCGTTGGCTTACTTGGCTTTGGAAAATGGCATTTTTACGGTTTTTAGTCCCAATCCGAAATATAAAGAACGTAGAGACGGCATTGTGCAACCAAAAATTTTGCAGGAAATTCAATATTATAAACAAAAAGATATTGAACTGCATGGCGATGATTTGGTGTCGGAATCGTCGCCCACCGTTTTAAATGGTCATGTTTTTACCTTGTCGGGAACAGGCAGATTATATGGTTACAATTTGCAAACTCGCAAAAACGATTGGGAATACTATATTGGAACAGACCTCAATGGTTCGGCTCCTGTAACAGATGATAATTGTTTGCTGATACCTGTTGAGAAACAATATATGCCGGGTAGTGGCGGTGTGATGAAAATAAATCCAGAAAAGCAGGGACATGAAAGTGTTGTGTGGTTTTATCCTACCAAAAATAAAAAATGGTATCATTGGGAGGGAGGAATAATCGGTTCGGTTAGTTGCAACGATGCCTATGTAGATGGTTCTTCGCCTCATTTTGCGGTTTTTTTAGATGTAACGGGAGAATTGATTGTTGTAAATCATAAAAAACTCAGAAAAAACAAGAAAGTGTTAGCCCCCGACAGTGTTACATATTTTAATACTCCTGTTGTTGTTGCTAAAACACAGATTGTTGGCACCATTTCAACGCCAATAATTGTAGAAGATAAAATAATTGCTGCTACCGACAATGGAATATATTTATACAAACTTGTAAAACTGAAAAAAGACAAATACAATCTTAAATTATTAGACAAAGTGCCTAATTTAGAAATTGATGCAACTCCGATAGTTTGGGATAAGAGAGTTTATATTGCTTCGCGCAATGGATATATGTATTGTTTTGGCAATTAATTTCTGATGTACAGAAAATTGTTTTTTATAATTCTGATTATCAGTCTTATAATTGTTAGTTTTACGATAAAAACATAGTGATATAGATGGAATATGAAGTTCAATTTCCCGACCCTAATACGGTTGATGATGAGGGGTTGGTAGCTGTTGGCGGCGAGTTAAGCGAAGAGTTTTTAATTTCGGCATATAGGCAGGGGTTATTTCCTTGGTTTGATGATGATAGTCCGATAATGTGGTGGTCGCCTAATCCGCGACTTGTTCTTTATCCGCAAGATTTTAAAGTCTCAAAATCGTTGAAACAGGTTATACGCAGCAATAGATTTAGTATTAAAATTGATGAAAATTTCGATGCTGTTATTCGTAATTGTGCCAATATTAAGCGTGATTTTCAATACGGAACATGGATTACGAACGATATGATAGATGCCTACAATAATTTACACCGCAAAGGTTTTGCTCATTCTTTTGAGACTTATCGCGATGGCGAATTAGTGGGCGGATTATACGGAATATCGCTTGGTAGGGCGTTTTTTGGCGAATCAATGTTTCATAAACAAACCGATGCAAGCAAATTTGCATTATATCATCTGGTAGAATGGTGTAAACATAATGGGTTTTATTTTATTGATGCTCAACAATCTACTAATCACTTAATTAGCTTGGGTGCTAAGGAGATTAGCCGAAGTAGTTTTTTGCAACAGCTCAAAGACGCATTGCAACACCAAAGTATTATCGGCAAGTGGGAAATTGCTTTGTAGGGCACACTTAATGTGGTAGTTTGTAATAGAATAAATATTTTGAGTTTTATTTTGTGATAAATAGTAGTAACTTTGCAGGCAATTGAGGGATGTATGTAGATGGGGGAGGTGCGTATGTTGAAATGTTGTGTATCATAAAAAGAGAATAATTAGCGTTATAAGAGAAAATTTATCTTTAAAATCAAATAAAAATTTTATTTTTGACGAAGTTTTTATGCAAAGTGGTGGAATTTGACCACTTTAAAAATGGAAGTAGGACTTACTACATTTGTTTTAAGTGCAAAACAATGGGGTGAAAAAAAAGGAGCAATTGGAATTATATCAAAATCAGAAATGAATATTAGAGATTTTGCAAGTATTAATGAACTCATGGTTTTATCAAATATTGAAAGTTTAAATGCAGAACTCATAAAGAAAGGACTTTCAAAAGCTGAGCGGTTTGTTCAATTAAGAGAAATGGTTGTTTATCAGTTGGAGGTTTTAGACAAAAGAAACGCTTTAAAAGCTATGAAAAAATTGTCTGACGATGTTTATTTGGAGCAACACAATAGAATTAAGTAAATAAATAACGACCACACAACACCGTATATTTATCAGCTGATTTTTAATAACTTACTTTCAAGCCTCAAAATTTATTTTATTTTGCAAAGGGAAATATAGCAAAATAAAATAGATTTTGTTTAGTTTTATGGCGGACTGCGAGCGTGCTACTTTTAATTATTCACATCGTATCTACTTAATCATTGTAAAAAATAAAAACAGAAAAAATAGTAGTCATAATTAGTGAAAAATTTGTAATTTTGCAACCGAATACCAAAATTATATAAAATGAGCAAAAATTTAGTACGATTTGATTGGGCAATAAAAAAGTTGTTAAGGGATAAGGCAAATTTTGTAGTCTTAGAGGGCTTTTTAAGCGAATTGTTATTTGAAGACATTAAAATTAAGCGTATTTTAGAAAGTGAGGGTAATCAAGAATACGAAGAAAATAAATATAATAGAGTTGATATTCTCACAGAAAATTCGTCTAAGGATTTAATTGTTATAGAAATACAGACTACCTATGAAATTGATTATTTTCATAGAATGGCTTATGGAGCTTCAAAAATCATGTCTGAGAACTTGGAAAAAGGACAAAAATACTCGGAAATAAAAAAAGTAATTTCTGTCAATATCGTGTTTTTTGACTTAGGTCAAGGCGAAGATTACATTTATAAAGGTAAAACCGATTTTAAAGGCATTCATAATCAAGACACACTGAACTTATCTGATGCTCAAAAAAAGACATTCTTAAAAACACAGGTGTCCGATATTTTTCCCGAATATTATTTGCTGAAAGTCAATCAATTTGATGATGTGGCAAAAAACACTTTGGACGAATGGATGTATTTCTTGAAACATGATGAAGTCAAAGACAATTTTAAGGCGAAAGGCTTAAAAGAAGCCAACGAAGTTTTAGACATAATGAAACTTAAAGAAAAAGAGCGTTATGGTTATAATCGTTATTTGGATAGTTTGCACTTGAAGGCGAGCGAGGCTTTTTCGTTAAAGGTACAAGCAGAGTTTAAAGTGCAAAAGAGAATAGCTAAAAAACTACTAAAAAATGGGGCTTCGTTAGAAATGATTGTTGCTTCTACTGATTTAACCAGAGAGCAAGTAGAAGAGCTAAAAAAAGAACTTGAAAAATAAACCCTTAGCACAAAAAGGTGTAAAAATCAATATCAAAAACAACAGTAGGCTATATTACAGCACATTGTCGAATTAGAAAATCAAATTATAATGTAAAATAAATCTGTTTTTGCACATTTTTTATAAAAAACACCAAAGCTTATGCTTAATAATTAGTGGGCGTAACAGTTTGATAGTTAGGCGTTTGTAGAATGAGCAAAATTCAATATAAATAAAAAAAACAATATTTTCAATTAAAAAGTTGATAATTAAAAAGATTTATTTACTTTTGCACCCTGTTTTATAACATAATGATTAAACGAAAAATAGAAAAGTATGTATTTGACACAAGAAAAGAAGAAGGAATTTTTTTCTACCTATGGAAAGTCTGAGCAAGATACAGGTTCAGCGGAAGCACAGATAGCATTGTTTTCGTATCGTATTAGCCATTTGACTGAACATTTGAAATCAAACAGAAAAGATTTTGCAACTCAAAGGTCGTTGTTAAGGTTAGTAGGTAAAAGAAGAAGATTACTTGATTATTTAAAAAAGATTGATATTGAGCGTTATAGAGCAATTATCAAATCTTTGGAATTAAGAAGATAAGAAAAAAAGGCAATGCTATTGCCTTTTTTTGTTGAAGTAAACCAATGAAGAGAGAAAGAAGTAAACAAGAAATTATAGAATTATAAACATGTACAAATTAGTAACAAAAGATATTGACTTAGGTGACGGAAGAATAGTTACCATAGAAACAGGAAAACTTGCGAAACAAGCAGACGGCTCAGTAGTTGTAAAGATGGGAGACACCATGCTTTTAGCCACAGTAGTTTCGGCAAGAGAAGCAAAAGAAGGTGTAGATTTTATGCCGTTATCGGTAGAATATAAAGAAAGTTTTTCAGCTATGGGGCGTTTCCCCGGCGGATTTACCAAAAGAGAAGGACGACCAAGCGATTCACAAATATTAGTAGCGCGACTTATAGACAGAGCGTTGCGCCCATTATTCCCCAAAGATTACCACGCTGATACCTTTGTAACAGTTAATCTTATTTCGGCTGACCAAGAAATTATGCCCGACGCATTGGCTGGATTGGCAGCATCGGCAGCTCTTAGCGTGTCGGATATTCCATTTGGCGGACCTATATCAGAAGTGAGAGTGTCGCGAATTGACGGACAACTTGTGATAAACCCAACAACGGAAGACAACAAAAGAGCAGATATAGACCTCATAGTAGCAGCTACCGAAAAAGATATAATGATGGTAGAAGGCGAAATGGACGAAGTGTCTGAAACTGAAATGATTGAAGCTATTAAATTTGCACACGATGCAATTAAAGTTCAGTGTCGCGCACAAATTGAATTAGCCGAAGAATTAGGCAAAACCACTAAACGTGATTACGACAAAGAGGAAATTATCATAGAATTATATCGTAATCTAAGAGAATTTTCTTACGATAAAATATATAAGGTAGCAAAAAGTGCATTGCCCAAACAAGAGCGAAGCGAAGCATTTAAAGCTATAAAAGATGAATTTACTGAATTTTGGTTGAAAACCACAGGTCAGGAATTAGAAGATATTGAATATGCAATAAACGAATATTTCCACGATACTGAAAAAGAGGCTGTTAGAAACCTTTTATTAGACGAGAAAATAAGATTAGACGGAAGGAAACCGGATGAAATTCGTCCTATTTGGACAGAAGTTGATTATTTACCTGCAACACACGGTTCATCAATTTTTACAAGAGGCGAAACTCAATCGCTTACCACTGTTACTTTGGGTACAAAATTAGATGAGAAAATCATTGATGAAGTAATGGAGCAGGGGCGCGATAAATTTTTATTGCACTATAATTTTCCTCCATTCTCAACAGGCGAAGCACGACCGGAAAGAGGTGTTAGTCGTCGCGAGATAGGACACGGAAATCTTGCACACAGAGCTTTGAAAAAAATGTTGCCTTTGGAGACCGATAATCCTTATACAATAAGAGTGGTTTCTACAATTTTAGAATCGAATGGTTCGTCATCTATGGCAACTGTTTGTGCGGGTACACTTGCATTGATGGACGCAGGCGTGCAAATTCAACGACCTGTATCGGGTATTGCAATGGGACTTATTTATTCATCAGACGACCGCTACCAAGTATTGTCGGACATTTTGGGTGATGAAGACCACTTAGGCGATATGGATTTCAAGGTAACGGGAACCACCGAAGGTATCACAGCTTGCCAGATGGATATTAAAATTGACGGAATGTCATACGAAATTCTTGAAAAAGCACTTGACCAAGCTAAGAAAGGTCGCGAGCACATTTTAAATAAAATGCTTGAAACATTAGATGCTCCACGTCCTGATTATAAAGACCATGTGCCAAGAGTTGAGCAAATGATAATTTCTAAGGATTTAATCGGTGCTGTTATTGGTCCGGGTGGTAAAATTATTCAAGAAATTCAAGAAATGAGCAACACTGTTATTGTAATTGAAGAAAAAGACGATACAGGAATTGTTATTATTTCGGGTCAAGATAAGGACGGCATTATGGCTGCCAAACAAAGAATAAAAGGAATAGCCGAAAAACCGGAAGTTGGCGAAATTTATGCAGGTAAAGTGAAATCAATAGTTCCATTTGGTGCATTTATTGAAATACTACCGGGCAAAGATGGTTTATTACATATTTCTGAAATTGAGTGGAGAAGATTAAACTCAGTTGAAGAGGTTCTTAAAGAAGGCGATATTGTAGATGTGAAATTAATTGACATTGACAATAAATCGGGTAAACTTAAACTTTCGCGAAAAGTATTGCTACCCAAGCCGGATAAAAGAAAATAAGGGTTTAAAATAGTTTTAAATGTTGGGCGACCTCATAAGTTTCTGTAAACTTATAGGTCGCTTTTTTTTTTGACCTATTTTCTGAATACGTCTTTGTTTACAGTGCCTTTTCATAAAAAAACGCTTAATAATTTCCCTTTTATAATAATTTAAAACCGCAAAGAACGCAAAAGTTAATTCGCAAAGCACGCAAATGAAAACTTTGCGTGTTTTGCGATATTCTTAGCGTTCTTTGCGGTTGATTTATTTCAAAAACAAGTGAAATATAAACATTTTGCTTTTATTGAAAAGCCTTAATATCTTAATTATTAGTGATTTACTGCACTAATAATTTGTTTTTTATTTTATCTTCAAATGCTGAAAGAGCGGCTTTTGCTCCTTCGCCCATTGCGATAATTATTTGTTTAAACGGCACTATTGAAACATCGCCGGCGGCATAAATTCCGGCTACATTAGTTCTGCAATGTTGGTCAATTACTATTTCTCCGCCTCTGTTAGTTTCCAAAATATCGGTAAAACCAGCACTATTGGCAGATAATCCAATTTGAATAAATACACCATCGGTGGAAATTTCGTGTACCTTTTCAGTGTTTCTGTCCTTATATTTTAATCCGATAACTTTTTTGCCATCGCCCTCAATGCTTAAAGTTTGCGCGCTGGTGTGGGTTGAAATATTAGGAATTGTTTTAATCTTGTCTTGCAAAACTTGGTCGCCTTTAAATTCATCAAGAAACTCTAAAACAACCACTTCTGAGGCAATTGCCGAAAGGTCGATAGCTGCTTCCAATCCTGAATTTCCGCCTCCTACTACTACCACTTTCTTATTTTTGTAGAAAGGACCATCGCAATGCGCACAAAATGCTACGCCGGAACCAATATATTGCTTCTCGCCCGGAATACCCAATTGTCGCCAACTTGCACCGGTTGCCACAATTAAAGCCGGAGTTTTAAATTTTTCACCAAACGAACTTGTTAGCACTTTGTATCCCTCTTCAATGTTTATTTCGGTAACTGTTCTATTGTCGTAAACATCAATAGGATAATCTTTTATATGAGTTAATAAGTTGGCTGATAGTTTCTTACCTGTGGTTTCTGTAACAGAAATTAAGTTTTCTATTGATACAGTTTCGGTTACTTGTCCGCCAATGGTTTTGGCAACAATTGCTACCGACAACCCTTTCCGTGCCGAATATATGGCTGCTGATGCTCCCGCAGGTCCTCCGCCCACTACAACTACATCGTAGTCTTTTGCTTCTACATTTTCAATTTTAAAACTGCTACCAATTTCTTTTTCAGCTTTTTCAAGTAGTTCGCCAAGCACCGCACGACCCGTGTTAAAATGCTGTCCGTTAAGATAAACCGTAGGAACTGCCTGTACATTTAGTTGCTCAACCTCATCTTTATTTATTGAGCCGTCAATAATTTGGTGGCTTATATTAGGATTTAAAATTGCCATTATATTTATTGCTTTTACCACCTCAGGGCAGTTTGTGCAAGTTAATGAAATATAGCTTTTAAACTCTAATTTACCTTTTAAGTTTTTAATTCGTTGAGTAATCAAGTCATCGGGTAGGTTTTTTCCCATTCCATCAAGATTAAGAATAGCAGTTAATAGTGATGAAAATTCATGTCCTGTGGGTACAGCCCTAAATACTATATTCGTAGGTTCATTATCTTTGATAATATTAACACTTAATCCTTGATTATAAAATACTTGTACGCTCATTTTTGACGAACAAGATGCCAAATCTTCCAATAAATCTACTAATTCGTCTTTGTTTTGATGCTTATCATCAACTTCTATATTAAAAATATAGTTTGATTTAAGGTCTTTTAAAATTTCTTTTAATTGATTTTTTAAGTTTTCGTCTAACATAACACTTGATATTCAATTGAAAGGAGACACCGCAAAGCATCTCCTTAATTTTAGTTTTTAATTTTAAATTACTCCTACCAAATCAATACCCGGTTTCAAGGTTTTTTTACCCTCTTCCCATTTTGCAGGGCAAACCTCTGATGGATTGTTGGCTACAAATTGTAATGCTTTCAATCTTCTTAATAATTCGTCGGCATTACGTCCAACGTTGCCTGCCAATACCTCGTAAGCTACTATTTCGCCTTGTGGGTTTACAATGAAAGTACCTCTTTCAGCCATTCCAACCTCTTTTATCATCACTTTGAAACCTTTGGCTAAAACACCTGTTGGGTCTGCCAACATTGGGTATTCAATTTTCTTGATAGTGTCTGATGTATCGTGCCATGCTTTATGAACAAAGTGGCTGTCGGTTGATACTGAATAAACCTCGCAGTCTAATTTTTTAAACTCGTCATATTTATTTGCCAAATCCTCTAATTCAGTGGGGCAAACAAATGTGAAATCAGCAGGATAAAAGAAGAAAATTGACCATTTGCCTAATACATCTTCTTTTTTTACTGTTTTAAAATCGTTGTTTACAAACGCTTGTACTTCAAAATCTACAATTTGTTTTCCAATTTGTGACATAATTATTCTTTTTTTAATTAATATTATTATTGTTTACTATAATCAACACTTTGCTCAATTGGCAATTATACAGCTGATTATAAGTATTTAGTTTTTGTAAAATATTGTTTATTAGAATATTATCTTGTAATTCGTAATTGCCTTTGGTGGTGGCTTAGCCGTTCCTAATTCGTCCGGTCTAATCCTATTAGGCTTAAATTATTAATGTTCTCAATATTTTTTACTAATTTATTTGAGTGCAAAAGTATGAACATGAATCGAAACAAACAAACAGATAACATTTATGTAGATATAGATATTATCTATATAGTTTGTTCTCGTGTGTAAATGAGGTTTTTATGAAACATTAGTGAATTAAGAGTTAAAATGTATTTTTGCCCAAAATTATGTGCAAAAACATGATATAAGTTAGAAAAAAGTTTAAATGAGTTCATTTTTTGCTACTAATCTTTATGATTTTTACAATAAAAAACATTCTTAATTCTTAATTTTTAACTCTTAATTCACACAAAAGTTGTTTGCTCGAAAATGTGCTATTTTGGCAAAGTGGCAGCCACTAATTATTTTCATTATCCTGCTGAATTTTGTGTATAGGTGTTAAATCCACAGCAAAATTCAGAACTTTGTAAGGTTTTCCGTTTTCGTCCATTATTGGCATATACGATTCGTAAAAATGATATTCCTTGTTATTAATTTTTACGTTTTGATAAGATGTTTTGGTTATACCTTTGCGTAGTTCATTCCAAAAATCGCGAAATAAATTTCGTGGGTCGTCTTTCGTAACAGCAAAAGAACCTTGAAACATACCCACAACTTCGTGTTTACTTTTTCCAATAAAGTTTAAGAAGTTTTTATTTATATTAACCAAACGTCCTTGCATATTAAATTCGGCAACTAAAAGTATGTCATTTAGCGAGTTAAGAATTGCATTGGCGTCCATTAATTGTTTATCTAAATTGTCTTTAACTTCAAGTATTGCTTCAAGTTGTTTTCTTAATTCTCTATCTTCTGCTATCAATTTTTCCGATTGCAAGTTTGATTCTTCTAATAAAACTGCTGTTTTTTCGTTTATTTTCACATTCGAGATAGTAGAACCAATACTTTCGCCAATTCGCTCAATAAATTCAATTTGATATTTTTTCATATCATGTAGCGATGCTATTTCTATAACACCAAACATTTGATTGTTGAATATAATTGGAACTATCAACAACGATTTTGGAGATGATTCGCCAAGACCTGATGAAATATTTAAGTAGTTGCTTGGGAAATCAGTCATGTAAATAGTTTCTTGTTCTTCCATGCAGCGTCCTACCAAACCTACTCCAACAGGTATCTTTTTCTCTATATATTTTCTACGGTTATAAGCGTAACTAGCTAATAATTCGACAAATACATTACTTTTATCAGTATTGTTAATCAAGAACAATCCACCTTGATTAGCATCAAGATATTTTACTAAGTTGCTGATAATGCTATACGAAAATTCAACTAAGTTACCGGTATTTTCACGCATTAATTCGCCAAACTTGGCAAATCCTTGAGTTGACCAATTCATTTTTTGGTCGTCGGCTTTTCTTAATTTTTCCTCAACTTCGGCTTGTCTTAAACTTTTACGCATACCCAAAAGAGCATTTCCCAGAACATCTTTATCGCCTATTGGTTTGAAATCATACGAAAGATTACCTTGTCCGATTTCGAGGGCAAAGTTTATGTTATTTTCTAAGGTATCTATCAGTTTGTTCAGTAGTCTATTTATCATTCCAAGTTCATCGCTATTGGCTACTGATATTTTTACATCGGAAGAAATTTCTCCTGATGCCAATCTTCTTATTGTAGTTGCAGCTTTTGACAATGGCACAGAAATGTCGCGCGCAACAAACCATGTGATTGATGCCATAACGAGAAATCCTATTATAAGTGCCATTATTGAATATTTTAAGTTATAGTCAGTGTCTTTCAGCATGTTTTTATATGGAATAGATATGCCTAATGACCAATATTTTTCGCTATTACCAAATTTTAGTGGATAGTAGCTGTAATATTGCAGCTGGTCTATGGAATCGCGCTGAAAATAAGAAAATTGCGAACCGTCTTTAACTTTTTGTAGTATGTTAAATGTAACATCTTTATTTATATCGGTAAATGTTTTGTTTTGTAGGTCTCTATCAGAACTCGCAACAAATGAACCATTATTAGAAACCAGAAATGCTTCGGTTGATACAAATGGTTTAACATTATAAATCATTTTTTTATAGTGATTTAATAAAATGTCAAATTGTAATAAACCTATAAATTTTTCATCTTTAACAAGAGGCACTGATACACTTGATATTAGGTTACGATAAGTGTTATTGTTGTAAGGTGAAAATAGGTATGGTTCGGATATTTCTTCTTGTGGATTTATTTTTAAATCGTAGTAAGGCGAACTTACGTTATCGCCATGAATATCAAGAGTATCAACTTGCAGTTTAGCCACACCGCCCTCGTTGAAATACGATATTCTAAGTCTTCCGTAATCTTTGTTATAATTTTTAGATAGAGCCGCCAATTCCAGACTTAGTGAAACTCCACTATATCGCTGGTTTTTTTCTAAAACATTGCGAAGTACATTTTTGTAAACATTTAAATCTTGTGCTTTTATAGTACCTGTATATTTCATAAATCCTTGTGCCAAAGTTCTTGCTATGGCAAAGTCTTCATCTACGTCTTTAATAAGTTTCTCAGCATTTAAAGCCGCAACAGCGTCAGTATATTGAACAGATAATTTTTTGGAATATTTGTAATTGGTGTAAATAATAAAACCAAAAACCAACAAATATACTAATGTTATTAAGCCTAAAACTAAAAATAATAATTTGTATTTTATTTTCATTTGTGTAATTTTTTCAATTAATAATAAGTAATTTGCAATCTATAAATTAACAGTACTATATGGAAAATGTTAAATAAATACGATTTTCAACTTAATTTAGATTTGAAAAAGTCTTTAAACCGGTTTTTATCTGTTTATATTTTATAAGTGATTGGTGATTAGCGATAAACAGTGACAAAGCATCACTTGTAGCTCATCACAATATTTCGTTTAATTAGTAATGAATAATCAATAATCAATAATTATACTGCTTATAATCAAGATATTGCATGATGAAAAGTCCGTTTTGCAAAATATCAATTATCAACTGATTACAAAAATGCAACGTAGTATTATTATCACTTATCGCCTAAAAATCACCCAACAAAGATATATATTTTTATTAATATAATGAAACAACAACTTTTATTTATTATATTCTAATCTAAATAATAGTTTGATTATCAGGTGTTTATTTGTATCCTAAAATGAAAAATTTGCTTAAATTTTGCCACAGTTTTTGCAATTGACAATTAGCAATGAGCAATGAGCAATTGGCTGACGCACGATAATTGCACATTGTTCATTGCTCATTGTTAATTGATTCGCGTAATTGCAAATCAGCCAAAGCTATTGCTGTTATTGCTTCGATTATAACAGGCACGCGAAGTGCTATACACACATCGTGTCGTCCTTTTATTGCAAGAGTTGATATTTTATTGGTCTTAAAATCAAAGGTGTTTTGTTTTTGTGCAATGCTTGATGTAGGCTTCACCGCCACCCTAAAAACAATATCGTTACCATTTGTGATGCCTCCGTTAATTCCTCCGGCATTGTTGGTTGCTGTTTTACCTGTTTCGTCTATTATTAAATCATTATGTTGGCTTCCATACATTTCAGCTGCTTTAAAACCAGACCCAAATTCTATGCCTTTTATTGCAGGAATGGAAAATGCAAGATGACTTATTACAGATTCTACCGAATTAAAAAATGGTTCGCCTAATCCGATGGGTACTTTTGTGGCTCTACATTCAACAATTCCACCCACCGAATCATTTGTTTTTATGGCATTATCAATTGCTTTATCGTAGTTGGTTTGTCCGTTTATGCTTATAATTTGGGCAGAAATATTAATTGGGTCTATAATTTTTTTTGCTATCACACCCGCACTTACAATGCCTAATGTTAGGCGTGCCGAAAAATGTCCGCCGCCTCTGTAATCATTGTATCCACAAAATTTTTTATTGGCTACAAAATCGGCATGTCCGGGTCTGAAATGAGTGATAAATTTACTATAATCTTTCGATTTAATATCCTCATTTTTAAATATTAAAGTTATTGGTGCTCCTGTTGAGTATCCATTAAAAATGCCGCTAATAATTTCAGGCTTATCTTTCTCGTGGCGTTGGGTAGTTCCCTTTTTGCCGCTTTTTCTTCGGTTTAAATCGAGGGCAAAATCACTTTCTGACAAAGATATTCCGTGTGGACAACCATCAATAACTATACCCACAGCTTTGCCATGTGATTCTCCAAATATATTTATACGAAATATTTGACCAAAAGTATTCATATCTAGTGATTTTTATAATGTTTTTATTCCAATAATATATTTTTTGTTTTCTTAGGAACTTTCATAATCAGGATTTAATTAAATGTAGATTGATTTGTGTAAAATCTTGTTTATCAAAGCATTATTCTCTGATTTTACGTAGTGCGGCTTTGTAAATTAACGAAGTTTCTTGCATTTATTGAGTGCGTAATAAATTTTTTAATGTATATTTCGTGGGTAACAAAGTTTTACATTAAAATACTTTGCTAATAAAAAAATTGAGAATTTGAGGTTTCAGTATAATTGGGAATATAATTCCAAAAATTGCTCCGGCAATATGCGCATCATGACCTATATTATCCATATTTTTTTTACTTAAATAATAAGAAATCACCAAATATAAAACACCAAATATATATGCAGGTATGGGAAATGGTATTGGCAAGATTAAAATTTCATTGTGTGGCACAAATAAAATGCTTGCAAAAAGAATAGCCGAAACCGCTCCTGATGCTCCTATTGCGTTGTAGTAAGCATTATTTTTGTGTTTGATAATTGCCGGTATCGACGACACAATAAGTGCCAGCAAGTAAAATAATATAAAAAATATATTGCCAAATGGGAATAATTCTATAAATACTTGTTCCACAATATCACCAAAGAAATAGAGTGTTATCATGTTGAAAATGAGGTGTGGATAGTCGGCATGTATAAAACCATGTCCTATTACCCTGAAATATTCTTTACGATGCACCACCATGTAAGGGTTGAGTTGCAATTTATTAAATATTTCCGGAGTGTTCCATGCGTATAAACTAACTATCACCGTTAGTGCAATTAGCAAAATATTGATTATCATTACTCTTTTATTTTAGTTGTTGAATTTTTATAAAAAAAATGATTATAAGGCTTTTATTAGAATGGGGTGAATGTTGTAATGTTTTGATTGTCAGCAATATCATTGTTAATTCTTCATTACTAATTGCTAATTGAAGAAGTGCCGGTATAAACCACAAAGGGGCAAATATGCCACACATATTCCCCCTTTATCGTTTATCTATAATTTAACACAAAATCCTATTTTTCTTTATAGTTCGGATTTTCCATTAATTCCATACCACATTCGGGATTGTTGCATTCGCCGGCTTTGTCAGAGCCGCTACCTTTGCAGTGGTTGGGGCAAACATATTTTGCAGTATATTCCACACCCAAAGGTTCTTTTTCGGCAACAGCTTTTGTGCTGTCCGGTTTTGCAGCAGTGGCTTCTTTGTTAGTCTCCACTTTTTTTGCAACAACTGTTGTGTCTTTTTTGTCTGAATTAGTATTCTCATTTCCACCATTGCTACACGAGAATAATCCTACTGATAACACAAATAATACCAATAAAAAATAGTTGTACTTCATCTGTTTTTGAATTAAAAATTAAGAATTAAAATTTAAAAATATAGCCCCCATTAGGTTGCAAAAACCTTTCGGAGGCTTTTTTCCTTTGCAATTTCGGCTGCAAAGGTAGAAAAAATTTTAAAATATTACATTTTTTTGTCAAAATTCAAATTTAGCAACAAACCGCCACTAATCCATCTTCCGGGTAGAAATACATTTTCAATATTCTGATTTTTAGTGTCTAATACGTTTTTAGCTTGTACAAATAGTACGAAATCTTGTACTTTATAGCTCAATTTTATGTCTAACAAAAATGTAGGTTTATAATTTTCGGGCGCAAGAGCCACAAATTTACCGTTTTGCTTGGCATAAGGTATATAGTTGCCATTTCTATTGTGAAAATTAGCCTGCCAAGATGCTGTTAAACCTTTAATAATTGAATGATTTATCGTAAGGCTTGCATTATTTCTTAAATAATCGAGTATATAGTTAGAAAATGGTTGCTCGCTTTTCAAATCCATACTTATATAGCTGTAATTCAGTGATATAGATTTAATGAAAAAATCAGCCGATGTTAATTTTTCGATATTTATTTTAGCTAAAAAATCGTAGCCGATAGTATTTATTTCGCTGAGATTGCTACTTTTCCAATTATCGGCAGCCTTGGTTTTAGTCCAGTCGATAATGTTGCTGCCTTGACGGAAATAAACCGAAGTTTGCACAAAAAGAGCATTGCTAATGTATTTACCGCCAATTTCGTAGCTTGTGGCTTTTTCGGGTTTCAGGTCGATATTGCCCTCCTTGCCTCCGCCTTTGTAATACAACTCGGTGAACGATGGAACTCGCCCCGACATATTGGCAGAAGCTATCAACTTGAAATTGTTGTTTAGGCTGTAATTTATATCAATTCCGGGATAAATATTCCAGCCAAACATTGAGTTATAATTGCCCAATACTTGCGCAAAAATGGTTGCTTTATTCAATTTTATTTGTTTCTCAACCGATGCGTTAAAATTTTGTCGTGTTTTGCCTTTCGTATATTGTGTGTTGTCCACATCTTTTATATCAATCGGGGTGTCTAATATTTCGCCCAATTTATTGCTTAGGATTGCTTCGGTGTTCCAATCTAAATTAAACCCAAATTCGCCTATGCCTGTGGGAGCTTGTCCGGTGATATTTGCACCAAATACATCGGTTTTATGATAGTTGTGATTTTTATACCACGCCGGTCGTTCGTTTCTGAAAAGTTCAAACCTGTCGAAGTTTCGTCGCCAATATATTGAAGGGTTGAGTTTTACACTGCCCGATGAGAAAAATTTAATATTTGCCAAAAGGGTTTTGTTTTGTTCGTATTGGTCGGGGAATTTGGCAGTATAAAAATTGTGTGCGCCAAACGATTTGTTCAAAAAACCTGTTTGAACTTGCAAAGTACCTGCTTTTCCTACATATTTTCCTTTATAAAAAAGGTTTAAAATATCGAAATCGGTGTTTGGAATATATCCGTCTGATTTTTTTTTCGATACAGAAATATAATTTCTAAATTTCTTTGAACAAAGATTAATTGCAATATTTGCACCAAAAAGGGCATGTTCGCCGGCAAGTAGCGATGCCTTGATGCCTGATTTTGAGCTATTTCCTGTTATGAAATTTATTGCTCCGCTAAATGCGTTGTTGCCATATAAACCCGATGCTCCTCCTCGCAGAAGTTCTATGCGGTCGATATTTGCGAGTTCTATTGGCAAATTCATTTGAAAATGTCCTGTTTGCGGGTCGGTCATTTTCACACCATTAATTAATATAACATTTTGCTCGAACGAGCCGCCACGAATGTTTACATCTGATTGTATCCCGAAAACGCCGCGTTCTCTGAGGTCGATATTCATTGCCGATTTTAGCGCATCGGAAATACTTGTGAGTGGCAATTCCTCAATTTCTTTTGCCGATACGATATTGACAATTCGCGCCGTATTTGCCAGCGATGTTTTTGTTTTATAAGCACTTACCGTTATGTCTTGTATTTTCACGGTGTCGGTTTGTGCCATTGTGTTAAATGTGTTCATCACAAAATAACTCAATGCTAACACTGCAATTTTAATACACTTTCCGAGCGACAAAAAAATAGCATCGCTTCTACCTGTCCATTTTGCAAAAAACATAGTTTTGCCTGTTTTTAAAAATTCTCTGTACATTTTTTATGTAATTTAATTAAAAAAAATAATTATTAAGCCTGCAAATGTAGAATAATAATTGACAACATCTATTTTTTACAAAGAAACCCAAATCTTGTGACTATTTTTTGTAGTCTCAAAATTTGGGTTAATATGCTGATTAATAATAAATCTGCTTTATACAAAGATTTTTCTAAAATAATTGTAAAACTTTGTTTTCGGAGCTTTCTTTTAGGCACAAATTAGTTCTCTTGTGTAGCCGTTTTTTTTTTAGGAAAATTTTTCTTTATTATTTCCGCTGATTTATTACAACCAAGTTCTTGTGCTTTGATAAATTCTGTATAAGCATCGTCAAATTTTTTCAATTTATACAAACATAAGGCTTTGTTGAAACGAGCTTCTTCCGGTTTTATGTAACCATAGGCAAGGGCGTTGTCATAGTCTTTTATTGCTTCCTCATATTGTTTTAAGAAATAATTGGCGGTAGCTCTATTGTAATATACTTCGGCAAATCGCTTATTAAATTTAAGCGCACTATCGCAATCGGCAATTACTTTTTTAAATTCGTGTTTGTAACCTAATGCTGTGCTACGTCTGTAATAAGCCCAATCCCAGTCGGGTAAATCTTTGATAGCTTTGTTGCACAACAGTATTAATCTGTTCCATTTTTTATCAAAAACTGCACTTTCAAGCTGCTCGTGATAAGTTTTCATCAGTTGCTTTTTATCCTCTTTTGTCAATGTATTTTTTGAATTAACATCGGCTTCATTCTTAGTTTTAGCAACAACTCTTTTTGAATTGTGTTTAGGATATTTACCGTAATTGAAAACTTTGCGTATTTTTTCAACATCGTTTACAAAAGGTTCGGTTTTTTTGTCGTTTACCACCTTTTCTTCTAACTTTTTCGATGTTGCTTTTTTGGCAACTTCTTTTTCTTTTAAATCACTTTCGTTCTTTTTTACAGTATTTTCTGTTTTGCTATCATCTGTTTTCTCAACTGAATTATTATTCAATTTCTTTTTCTGAATATCTAATTGACGCTTACGGATTAACTCTTTTGCAACTTTGTAATCTATTTTTTGCTTATTTGCAGTTTTTTGCGATTGAGTTTTTTTCTTAGTAAGCTCTTTACTGTTTGTTTTGGTATTTACTTGCTTATTAATCGGCTTGTTTACCTTATCTTTATTATCGGTTTTCACAACTTCTTTAACCTTACTCTCTTTTTTTGTTAATTCTTCTTTTTTTGTTGTTTTTTGTTCTTTGCTTACTTCCGATACTTTTTTATTTTGATTAGGTTTATTCGTTTCAACTTGTTTTTTAACCTCCTTTTTTGCCTTAGTATCTTCCTTTTTGGTAGAAACAGGCTTGTTGGTTTTATTATTTTTTACCGATTTTTCATCTTTCTCGTTACTCTTAGCAGGTTCTTTATCCAGTAAACCGGCATTTATCAAATAACTTTCTCTATATTTATTTGCTTTTAATTTTGCACGTTCTTTTCCTGAAATTATCCTTTGTCTCTCTATTGGTTTTATAGTAGAAAACTCTTTATTGCGTTTTATGTCATCTAATATTTTCGACATAGAATCTTCTATAAATCTGCAACATTCAGTAGGGTGCAAAACTGCTTGCTCTTCTGATAATATTATCACAATCCAAGCCAATTCATTTGCAAATCGTTGTCTTAATCTGTCTTTTGCCTCATAGTCTTTCTGTATATTTTCAGGAACATTACTAAGAGTGTAAGGCTCTTCTATTTCTATGGCAATGTTGATTTTCGGATTTTCAAATTTAATAACAAAATCAGGCACATAGTTTATCTTCTTCATTCTATTAACAACTTTTATGTCTTCTAATACTTCATCAGGAAAATATGCTTCAAGAAATAATTTGAATCGTTGTTTTGCAGGCGAGTATTTATTATGTACAGCGTTCATGGTATCATATCCATGCTCAAAAAATCTATGAATTTTTACCTGTCTGAACATATTTACTTTTTCTGTATTTTCGTTATCTTCTTTTATTTTTTCAATTTTTTGCATTACCATTTTATAGGCTTTTTGTCTATCTTCGTAATACTTCAATTCCTTGTAATATTGTTTTTTGAGTTTGCCGTAATGTACAAATTCAAAAATCATTGCAACAAGAGATATAAGTGCAACAAAAAACGAAAAATAATTAACAAAAATATTCTTCACACTTGGTATGAAATTTACTATAATAAAAGCAGAAAACGATACGATAAAAATTATTGTACCTACATATTTTCTCTTTATGCGTTCCGGCAAAGGCAATAGCTTGGGGAGCTTTGGCAAAGGTATTTGTTCTTGAAGTATATTTCTAACCTTGTGCGGAATAACTGTATAGGGATAATATTCCTCCATAATTGTATGATTTTTTATGTTAAAATTACTGTTCATTAAAAAGAATTTGTGTTTTTGTATCTAAAAACAAGATTTAGTTGTTTAAATTGAAAATCGGAAAGTAACCGATTTTTTTTCAGTTTTAATATGTTACTTTACTTTTAACAAAATTCATGCACTTTTTTTATTTTGTTAATAATATATCTTAACAAAAAAACCACAAATGTCTTATTATGAGTATTTTAAATAGGGTAAAAAAAAGTAAATATTTTCTTTACAGACAATTAATTTTATAAATAAGTCAATTATTATTTACAAAGATAGATTAAATTCTACTATTTTGCATATTGTCCGAAAAATTTTTCTGATTTTTTTGTTGTTTGAATTAAGATGTCGTTAAATTACGAATGGCTCAGCACTCGCCAAAGGTGATAACGATGTAATGACATTATAAACAAGAGTGTTATTAAATTTAGCCGGTATTTTATAATGTGTTTATTGTCAGATGTTTATTTGTGTTGTGAAAACTGTTATAAAAATAGTTATACAATAAAAAACTTTTTATTTTTTGTATGTTTTTAAATTTTTACTTAGTTTTGAGCGATTAATTAATTAGATTAACCAACAAAAAAGTAGATATATGGCAAAGAGAACAATTGTAGCAATGCCCGGAGATGGCATAGGCAAAGCGGTTTTAGATGAAACCATTAGAGTATTAGATGCAGCAGGTTTTGAGGCAGAATATGTAGAAGGCGACATAGGTTGGGAATTTTGGAAATCGGAAGGAAATCCGCTACCCGAACGAACAATCAAGTTGTTAGAAGAGCATAAAGTGGGTTTGTTTGGAGCTATTACCTCTAAACCAAAAGATGAAGCCTACGAAGAATTGGCACCCGAATTAAAGGACAAAGGTCTGGTATATTCAAGCCCGATAGTAGGTTTGCGCCAATATTTTGGGTTGGATATTTGCGCTCGTCCTTGCAAAACCTACAAGGGAAATCCTTTGAACTTCATACGTAGAGGCAAAGACAACACTGTGGAAGAGCCAATGGTAGATGTAGTTATTTTCAGGCAGAATACCGAAGGTTTATATGGCGGTGTTGAGTGGTCAGACCCATCGCAAAAATTATACGATATGTTTATGGAGCACCCGAAATTTGCCAAAAATTTTGGAAAAACACCAAAAGAAGAAATATCGGTATCGACCAGAATTTTTACAAAAAAAGGAACCGAGCGTATTTTGAGAGCAGCTTTTGAACATGCAAAAAAATACAACTACAAATCGGTTACACTTTGCGAAAAGCCAAACGTTATTAGAGAAACTTCCGGAATGATGTATAAAATGGCTTTGGCAATGCAAAAGGCTGATTATCCCGAAATTCAACTTTGGAACACAAATATTGATGCCCAAATGATGTGGCTAACTAAAAATCCCGAAGATTACGGAGTAATAGTTGCCGGAAATATGTTTGGCGACATTGTTTCTGATGGATTTGCAGGTCTTATAGGCGGTTTGGGCTTTGCTTGTAGTGCGCAATTTAATCCCGATTCGGGAATTGGTGTGTTTGAACCTACGCATGGCTCGGCACCTAAATATGCTGATTATGAGACATCTATCGTAAACCCAATTGCAATGATAGAATCGGCATGTATGATGCTTGATTTCATAGAAGAAAACGACATTGCCAAAAAAATACGAAATGCAGTAGCAAAAGTAATAGAAGAAGGCAAAGTTCGCACCTACGATATGATGAAAATGAGAGGTAAACCCGATGTTGTAAACAACGGAGCTGCTTCAACCAAGCAAATGGCTGATGCAGTTATTGCAAATCTTTAAAAAATAAGCGATAAGTGGTTGGTGTTAAGTAATTATGGCTCATCACTCATCACTTATAATTTATGAAACCCGCAAAGAGCGCAAGGTACTTTCGCAAAGCGGCATTTTGCGTACTTAGCGTTCTTAGCGTTCTTTGCAGTTAAAAATCAATCCTAATTCTTAATTTTCAATTCTCAATTCTCAATTACAAATAGATGAAAGTATATACAAAAACAGGCGACAAGGGACAAACCTCGCTGCTGTCGGGCGAGCGAGTGCCCAAACACCACATTAGAATAGAGGCTTACGGCACAGTAGATGAATTAAATTCATTTATAGGTTTGCTGTGTTCCTATAATATTGGCAACGAGCCGAAGGCTTTACTTAATAAGGTGCAAAATTTATTGTTCGATATTGGTGCAAGTTTAGCCATCGAGAAACAAAAAGACAAGTTTGATGGCATGAAAAAAGTAACCACCGATGATATACGAGCCTTAGAATTGGCAATTGATAAAATGAATGAGGATTTGCCTGATTTAAAGTCGTTTATATTGCCCGGAGGAAGCAAATCGGTGTCTGTTTGCCATGTTTGTCGCACGGTTTGCCGCCGCGCAGAACGTTTAAGCACGTATTTGGCAAGTCAGGCAGAAGTTGATGAGCTGTCAATTAAATATTTGAACAGATTGTCGGATTATTTCTTCGTTTTGGCACGCAAAATAGCATTTGATAAAGATATTGATTTACCAATTTGGTCGCCAAATTAGCAAAATTTAAAGTGGAAAAAAATAAGGAAGCCTTAATATTGGCAAACGGAGCTTTTCCGAAAAATGCCAATTTAATAAATAAGTTAAAAACATCTGAATATCTAATTTGTTGCGATGGTGCTGTTAATAATTTAGAAAAAATAGGAATAAAACCGCAAATAATAATTGGCGATTTAGATTCTATTAATTCTGATATAAAAGAAAGGTATAAGGATATAATTTATCATATTAGCGAGCAAGATAATAATGACCTTACAAAGGCGGTTAATTGGACTGTAAATCAGGGATTTAAGCGAATTACTATTTTAGGAGCAACCGGCAAACGCGAAGACCACACGATAGGCAATATATTTTTGTTGCTTAGGTATATCCACAAAGTGCAGGTGCAAATGATTAGCGATTATGGAATATTAACACCTATAACCGGCGATACGGTTTTTGAGAGTTTCAAAGGGCAGCAGGTATCAATGTTTGCGCCCGATAATTCTACAAAAATATTGACGCACAATTTACGCTATCCGCTTGATAATCGTAGTTTACCGGAATTGTGGAACGGCACACTCAACGAGGTGCTTGCCGATAGTTTTGAAATAAAATTACCAAAAGGCGGAAAATTGATAGTTTACCAAGCCTTTTAATGAAATTAAAAATTGAAAAATGGCAAAAAAGAAATTTTCTTACGAGCAGTCAATACAAGAGCTGGAAGACATAATGTTGAAATTAGAAAACGAGGAAGTAAACATAGACGAACTTTCGGAAAATATTAAAAAAGCCGGCGAAATTATTGTAAAATGTAGAGACAAACTGCGAACAACAGAAGATGAGGTAGAAAAAATAATTGAAAAAATTAAAGATTAGAAAAAACGATTTATAATTTTTGTCTTTTTTTACTAAATCGAAAAATTTAAACTCCTAATTTTTGGAATTTTGTGATACTTTGATAATTAGTACCTAATAATTGTTTTTGATAACATATTGATTATTAGTGGTATGATTATTGATTTAATGAATACCAAATGGGATAATCCATTGAAAACAGTAATATTTCAAATTTAATACATAGAAAAAATGAGTAGAAAAAATTCATTAGACCCAATAGGAAAACTCATGGATTTGCGTTACCGTTCGCATCCATGGCATGGCATAGAAATAGGCGAAGAATGCCCAAGAGTATTAACTGCATTTATTGAAATGGTGGCAACCGACACAGTTAAATATGAAGCGGATAAAAACAGCGGATATTTAACCATCGACCGACCTCAAAAATATTCTAACATTTTGCCGGCTTTGTATGGCTTTATTCCTCAAACTTATTGTGGAGTAGCAGTGGCTAAAAAAAGTGCAGAGCTGTTAAAACGAGACGATATTGTGGGCGATGGCGACCCGCTGGATATATGCGTTTTAACCGAAAAAGAAATAACACACGGCGATGTTTTGGCAAAAGTTGTGCCCATTGGTGGTTTCAGAATGATTGACGGAAACGAAGCCGACGATAAAATTATTGCCGTATTGCAAAACGATGCAGTTTACAGTTCTTACAGAGACATTACCGACTGTCCGCAACCGGTGGTTGATAGACTTAGGCATTATTTTTTAACATACAAGGATATGCCCGGTGAGAAGCGCGATTGTGAAATTACTCACATATACGGTGCGCAGGAAGCACATGATGTTATAAGACGCTCTGTAAAAGATTACAGGTCGTATGTAGAAAACTTACTATTCTCGTAGCAAAATAAGTAGTTTATTTATAGCGAGGACAGACCTCACAGGTTTTTTTTTACCTGCGAGGTCTATCAATATAAAAACTTTATTCAATGCTCTGTTTAATTATTATATTATTCTGATTATCAGTCTAATAATTGCTAATTGAACGAAGTATTGTTTATTATTATTTAACTAAATTTATAACAAAATTAAATAAAAACATTATGAGTAAAAACACATTTTTAATAATGGCATTTCTGTTGATAACAACAGCCATAACTGCGCAAAAAAATAGCGTTATTGAAGGCAAACTACTAAATAGAGGCAATGTTTCGGAAGTTGTGCTTCAAAATTTGGTAACAAAAGTATATCTTGACACTACTCAGGTAAATTCAAAGGGAGCGTTTAAATTCACATTTCCTGTGGAAAATGCCGGTTACTACATGCTTCATTTTGGCGATAAGCAAGGTTTGTTTTTAATTGTTAAGCCTAATGACAAGGTTCGAGTAGAGTTTGATTTTGAAGATGAATTAAATCCTACAATAGAGGGTGCCGAAAGTACCAAAATAGTTTATGAGGTGAATAAAAAATTAGATGATTATGATAATGAGCTGAAAAATGTTGAAGAACGCATTAAGCGCGAGAAAAAAGAGTGTGTGAAAAAAGCTATATATGACAATATAAATTCTTTAGCAAGTATATTGCTGATATACAATCTTAATTATGATGAAGGTGATAAAGACGTTTTAGTTGCATTAGATAAATCTTTATATAAAAAATACCCTAACGATGTTTTAGTAAAAGAGCTTCATAAAATGTTGAATAAAGAAGAAACCAAAGAACCGGAAGAGGATATTAACATTGGCTCGAAAGCTCCTGATATTGATTTACCCAATCCACAAGGTAAAAATATTAAATTATCATCGTTGCGTGGTAAATATGTATTACTTGATTTTTGGGCATCGTGGTGCGGACCGTGCAGACGTGAAAGTCCTAATTTAGTAAGATTATACAATAAATATAAGAACAAAAATTTTGAAATATATAGCGTATCGTTGGACAAATCAAAAAGTGATTGGCAACAAGCTATAAAGAAAGACGGTTTGGGCGGTTGGATACACGTTAGCGATTTAAAATATTGGAACTCGGCAGCTGCCCGATTATATGATATTTCAAGTATTCCCAACACTATATTGATTGATAAAAATGGTGTGATAATAGCCAAAGGACTAAGAGGTTACAGTCTTGAACAAAAACTTTCCGAAATTTTTGATTAAAGTTTAGCTTGGTTAGTTGGGTGAAAGACCTTGCTGTTAATTGTACAATATAATATAGCCCACAATTTCGCTTTCGCTTCATTGTGGGCTATTATTTTGCCGTCCCTTTCGGGACTCTTGGGCGTGCGTTGTAATTTAATTTGCTAATTGTTCTCTGTTAATTCTTAATTGATTTAACAAACAATCTGTATCCCCAAGCCGGCAATGTTATTGTGTTTGAAGTTAAAACATCATTGGAAAACACACATTTGCTGTTGTAAAAATCTTCAACATTGTGTAAAACAATTTCGTGCTGATGGTGGGTTAAATTTAGAACTACCAAAACTTCGTTGTCGTCTTTTTTTCTGGTGAAAGCGAAAAATTTGCCGTCATCGTTGGTATATACTTTTATCATTTCGCCGCCGTAGTTGCCTATGTGCAATGCCTTGTTGTTTTTGCGCAATTTATTTAGGAAAATATAAAACTCTCGATATTCGTTGCCGCCTGATTTCCAATCTATTAAATCCTTGTCGAAGAAGTTTAAGCGTCTGTTTAAGCCGGCTTCTTGTCCGCTGAAAATCAGAGGCATACCGGGCACTGTGTAGCTTAACACGGTGAATGCTTTGTAGGCATTTCCCAAACGTTCGAGAGCCGAGCCGGCGTTTTTATTTTCATCGTGATTGCTTGTAAAATACATTCGCAAGGCATTGGGTGCGTAAATTTCCACATCATATTTGAAACATTCGCTCATGTCCCATGCCGATTTGCGTTCGTGTGCAATATCATTCATCAGGTGATGAACCGCCCAATTGTAGGTCATGTCAAATGCTTTTTCCAATAAATCGGCTTGTTCGGCTTCGGCAAGCATAAATACGGGCTTCACTTTGTCTAATTCCACGCGCGCTTCTTCCCAGAAATCGGTGGGCACAAGTCCTGCCATATCGCATCTAAAACCGTCAATGTCGGTTTCTACTAGCCAATATTTCAGCGCATTAATCATTTCGGTGCGCAAGTTGCGGTTGCCGTAATTCAAATGCGCAACGTCAAACCAATCGGTGTCGCGCGGACTAATTATGTTGCCATTCTCATCTTTCGAGTAATAATCGGGGTGTTGCGTTATCCACGTGTTATCCCAAGCTGTGTGATTGGCTACCCAGTCAATTATTATGTACATGCCCAACTTGTGAACCTCTTTTACCAACTTCTTAAAATCTTTCATTGTTCCCAAATCGGGATTTACGCTCAAATAATCTTGTATGGCATAAGGACTGCCTAATTCGCCCTTACGTTTCTCTTTTCCAATGGGTTGTATTGGCATGAGCCAAAGAATATCCACGCCAAGTTCTTTTAGCTTTGGCAAATGTTTGGCAAATGCTTTTATTGTTCCCTCTTCGGTATATTGACGTATATATACTTCGTAAATTGTTGCATCTTTTACCCAATCTACGTGTTTTACTTTGAATTTTTCTACTAAATGTTGATTCATTTTGATATTATTTTAAACTTTTTTACTGCTCTTAAAAAATGTACATTCAAATTTTCTGACCTCTTATGTTTTGTGGTACATTTTACTAATTGCAAGCTCTATTAAAGTGTGCAAAGTTAGAAATAAATTTCAAAAATCGTTTGAATTGCCGGCAAAAACGCTTAATTTTGCGCAAAAATATAGCATTTATAACATTCAGAACTGTTCGTGATTAAAATTGTGGACACAACGGTATGATTATTTAGCAATAAATGTAACCGCAAAGAGCGCAATGTACGCAACGATTTCGCAAAGCGAGATTTTGCGTAAACTTTGCGCACTTAGCGTCCTTAGCGGTTAACAATCAATAAAAATATTTATCTGAAATAACCTTAATTCTCAATTCTCAATTTTCAATTCTCAATTCTCAATTACAAACAAATGAAAAAAATAGCAGTAATAGGAGGCGGCATAGTAGGCTTAGCCATAGCTTATAAACTATCTTTGACCAATAGGTTTAAAATAACGGTTTTTGAAAAAGAAAGCAGTGAGGGGCAACATCAGTCGGGCAATAATAGCGGAGTTTTGCACTGCGGATTGAGTTATAAACCAAAGTCGCTAAAAGCACGCTTGGCAGTTGATGGCATAAAGCAAATGGTGGATTTTTGTGTGAAAAATGAGGTAAACCACGATGTGTGCGGACAAGTGGTAGTTGCCACCAACGATGCCGAAATTAGCACCTTAGACAATATTGCCGCACGCGGAAAAGCCAATGGTTTGCAAGGTTTAAAATATTTAACCACCGGCGAATTAAAACAGCGCGAACCTCATGTACGGGCTACAAAAGCACTTCTTGTGCCGGAAGAGGGAATAGCTGATTACAAAGGAGTTATGCGCAAATTAGTAGAAAAAATAAAAGCCGCCGGACACGATGTGTTTTTCGATGCTAAAATTGAAAATATCACCGAGAAGAACAAGGAATTAATAATAGAAGCGAATAATTGCGAACATGCGTTTGATTGGTTGGTAAATTGCACGGGGCTATACGCCGATGTTACCTACAAAAAATTAACCACCATGAAGCGACCTTTGCGAATAGTGCCGTTTCGGGGCGAGTATATGCGCATTAAGCCGGACTATCATCATTTGGTTAATCATTTGATATAT
>PDWI01001303.1_pt1 | contig 49965 bp, 34 predicted proteins | sample 1430891 | NCBI WGS metagenome assembly PDWI01 (sample SAMN01162508, study PRJNA174530) | Oral metagenome, whole genome shotgun sequencing project. | biome: Marine environment; feature: Marine mammal; material: Swab sample of the gingival sulcus; isolation source: swab sample of gingival sulcus...
GAAGGAAATTGATATGCTTTTTCTATAAAATCATCCCTCCCTTGCCTGAAGGCAAGTACTCCCTTCAAAGGGAGAGTTTCTTAACTTTCTCATAATCAATCACTATGATAGATATTTCTTAGACCGAACTGACGTTTTTTTAGAAAAACATTAATGATTATTGAGTTTTCTTCGGGAACGAACTAGAATTTCCTTGGGAGGAAACTTTAATCTTCCACTTAAGCTAGAAAACGCTCTTCTATAATAGAGAAAATTACTACAGCTGACAAAAAAAGCTGAGCCAAAACTTCCGTTTTGACTCAGCCTCTTTTTTAGGATTAGCTTAACTCTAGGGCAAACTACTTCTTAGTAAAAGTATAAGCTCCGGTCTTATCATTAAACGTAACGTCATAAGTACCAGCTTGTGCTTCTTCAATCTTGAAGTTCCCCTTGTTGCTCACAGCAACGCCCTGAGGGAAGCCCGAATTTGTATCACCTTTACCCCAGCTTGTTCCCCAAGCTTGGTCTAGACGAAACTTAAACTCACCAGCTTTTAGCTTAACGTCTGTAGCTTTCCAAAGGTTCTTATTGTTGGTATCTTGAGTAAACATCACATCGTTTTCAGTATTCCAGCCTCCAATAGCAGAACCAATCAAGCTAACACCTTTCTTTAATTCAGGAGTAGGAGTCGCACCACCAAGAAGTGTGAAGACATACTTACCTGTTTCGTCATTGAAGGTAACAGAGTACTCGCCCCCCTTATCAGCAGGGATTAAGATATTCCCCTTACCTTGAGCACCAACTCCTTCAGGGAAATCTGAATTATCATTACCCCAATTTACCGTCCACTGATGGTCTTTACGGAACTTAATGCTCTTACCTCCAATAAGTGTTACCTTACCTGTCCAAAGATGTTTATTCGTTTTGTCCTGTGTAAGCATTACATCATCATTCCAGCCATTAGCTCCATCTCCGATGATACCAATACCAGTTGTTTGCTTTGTAAACTCAAAAGCTAGAGTTTCATCATTGAAGGTAACGTCATAAGTACCAGCTTGTGCTTCCTCTAGCTTAAAGTTAGTGTTACTGCCCTCCTTAGCAACACCTTTAGGGAACTCAGAGTTAGTATCTCCTTTACCCCAGCTCTTAGTCCAAGCTTGGTCTAGACGGAACTTAAACTCACCAGCTACGAAGGCAACACCCTTAGCAGTCCAAAGATGCTTATTATTTTCATCTTGAGCAAGCATAATATCATTAGCAGGTTTCCAACCACCGATAGCAGAACCAATCAAGCTAACACCTTTCTTTAACTGAGGCGTAGGTTCTGGTTCTTTATCAAGGTCGCCCGTACGTACAAATTCAAACTCTGCTGTTTCATCATTGAAAGTAACGGTATACTTACCACCTTTAGTCACCACAAGATCCGTAGGGGAATTAGGTTCTCCAACTCCCTTAGGGAAACCAACATCTCCCTTCTGACCCCAATTTATAGCCCAACTATGGTCTTTACGGAACTTAAGTTTCTTACCTCCAATTAGCTCAACATTTTCACGTTTCCACAAGTGAGGATTATCCTTGTCTGGGTCAAGCATTACATCTTTCTCGAAGTCCTTTTCTCCACTTGGCCAACCTTTAACAGCATCTCCAACAATACCAATACCCATTTTCTCAGAATCTGGGATAGGCTTGTTTGTGGCTATTGGCGTTAGCATAAACTCAAGAAGATTAGACTTCACAGAGTTGCCACTATTAAGCACAATGTTACTTTTAGTATAAGGCTTCGCTACAATTTGGAAAAGAAGCGTTGCCTTCTCCCCCGTTGGGAGGTTTAATGGAGCTTGAGTAGCCAGTCTATTAAGAGCCTTATGTGTGAAGCTATGGCTCAATTTAGAACCTAAACTAATCGAAGAAGTAACAGGACTTCCCCCCTTAGTCTTAACCTCTAGAGTATAATCAACAACTAAGTCCGAAGTACCAAAATCAGCTTTTGACCAAGTAAGCTTTAGAGCTTCTTCATCAAACTTTTCCTCTTGAACAGCGACCTCATTTTGACTCAAAGTCATCGCAAGGTCTTGCTTAGGATTAAGCATTAGTTTATCATCTTCCTTAACACACGAGCCTAGCAGACTAACAGCCGACAAAGTCAAGGCTGTCAAGCGTAAGAAATTCTTTATCTGTATCATATCAAATAATTATTTTAGTATTTAGGGTTCTGTTTTAGCTTAGGATTAGCCAAGATGTCAGACGCAGGAATAGGATAAAGCTTATAATGCTCATCTACAGCCTGTCCACCTTTGAGACCACCTTTCCAAGCCCATAGGTAATCGCCTGAAGTAAACTTGCCAAAGCGAATAAGGTCTGAACGACGGAAACCTTCCCAATAGAACTCACGTCCTCTCTCAGCAAGGATATCCTCTAGCTTAAGCTCAGTGAAGTTTTTACTATTATCTCCGAAAGCACGTTCACGAAGCTTATTAAGGTATTGAAGCCCCTTTGCCTTGTCAGCCTTACCACGAGCTGAAGCCTCTGCATAAATCATATACATCTCAGCCAAACGGAAAAGAGGGAAATCATTATCAGCATAAGTATTATCACTTCCAAGCTTGCCAGTTGAAGTAACATTACGGAATTTATAGACCCAAACTCCTTGAGTAAAGTCTGAAACTTCCTTAATCTCTTTCTTCTCTCCAGCCATTAGATAGCGACTATCTTTCTTATCAAACAACTGATCAAAAGCCAAAGTGGCACGATTACCACCCCAACCTTGTGTGCTTAACTTAACATCGGGCTTTTCTTTCGTGATAAACGCCTTAGAGTAATCATTCTGAGAAGCATTTACTAAGAACGTCGTACCAGAATAAGTTTGCCCTTGGATACCATTATAGTTAATCGTAAGGATTGCTTCAGGGTTATTTAAGTGGTTATCAGCCAAGAAAAGATTAGCATAGTTAGTCCCTAAGCTGTACTGCCCCGTTGCAATAACTTTCTCTGCATACTCACTAGCCTTAGCATACTGCTCTTGCCCTGTATAAACCTCAGCATTCAGGTACATACGAGCAAGCAAAGCCCAAAGCCCAGCACGATCGACACGTCCGTACTCATTAGTTTTAGGAGCTAACAAGTCGCCCTCGATAGCAAGAAGCTCTTTCTCGATCCAAGCATAAAGCTCAGCACGCTTAAACTGATTAGGAGCGTTCTTACCCGTTGCAAGGCTTTCATTAATAATTGGGGGGTTACCAAACAAGTCCATCAAGACCCAATATTGGAAAGCACGCAAGAAACGAGCTTCGGCTCTATAAGCCTTAACATCCTTATTACCCTTCAAGCCTTCTGTTTGCTTTAGGAAAGCTGTCGCTACCTTGATTTGGAAAATACTTCTGTAATAAAGAATACCGATAAATTCATTAGAAGAAGTCCACTGAATAGTATTCAAATCACTAATAGAACCGTCCGACCAAGCACAAACAGCTTCTTCCGTTGGTAGCTCTTGTAGGTTGTAGAACTCACGCAGAAATCCCGTAGAACCTCCGTCAGCTCCTGCAACATCAGGGAAATCCCCCTTCTGTCCAGTCAAGCCATAAGAACCATAAACCTTAGCTAAGGCTTGCTTTGTCTTACTTGCGTCTGAATATATATTATCTGCAGAATACCCACTTGTAGGGAAACGATCTAAGTCCTTCACACAAGATGAAAAAAGGAAAGATAGACCAAGACCTAGAGTGAGAATATATTTTTTATTAATATGTATCATTGCTTTTATCTTTTAAGTCTTAGAATACTAAATTGAAGTTAAGTGAGTACACACGAGGCATTGGATACAAGTTGTAGTCAATAGTTTGCTCTGGGTCAATACCTTTGTAGTCACTTAATGTAAAGACGTTCTGAACCGTTGCCGAAGCACGAAGTCCAAACTTATTGTACACCTTACCAAAGTCATAAGACAGACTTAAGTTATCCATCTTCACGAAAGAGGCATTATGCACATAGTAGTCTGATTTATACTGAGCTATATCAAACTTAGAATCGTAAAATTCAACTGTAGTATTCGTTAAGAAACCATCAGACTTTAGAGGTAGGCTCTTATTTGCCATATATGACGAAACATTATCATAGACATAGTTCCCTAAGCTTCCACGGAGTGAAGTAGAAAGCGTCCAAGACTTATAAGTAAAGCTTGTAGATAAGCCCATAAGCACATCAGGAGCAGCTGAGTTATAATGATAACGGTCATTATCATTAATGACACCATCGTGGTTAAGGTCTGCATAAGCTCCTTCAATCGGATTGCCTGCCTTATCGTAGAGTTGCTTAAATACATAGAAAGTATTAGGAGCATAGTTCACCGAGTGAATAAGGACTTTATTACCAGTACCACCTTTTATTCCACCTTGTTCTGCACCAACGTAGCTTGGATCTTCCGAAGCTGTTAGCTTAGTAATCTTACTATCTTGGAAGCTGATGTTATAGCTCAAGTCCCAAGTAAAGTCCTTAGTCTGAATAGGCACAGCATTAATTGTAAACTCAATACCTTTATTCTCAATATTACCAACGTTAGTCAAGAGAATATTAGAGAAGTTTGCCCCTGCAGGAACTGTCGTTTCATTAAGCAAGTCTTTAGTCTTCTTGTAGTAAGCGTCAATGCTACCTGAGATACGGTTATTAAGGAAAGCATAATCTAGACCTACGTTATAAGTTTCTGTTTGCTCCCACTTAATGTTCTCATCATAAGCATCAGGCTTAAACATATTATAGAACTTATCCCCAATCTGATAAGTAAACTTGTTTGAACTTAAATTGTAGAATGGCAAATAGCTATAGTTCTTAATACCATCTTGCTGACCCGTTACACCATAACCAAGACGAAGCTTCAAGTCATTCACAGCCTCTACATCTTTGAGGAAACCTTCTTCCTTGATACGCCAAGCGAAAGCAAGAGAAGGGAAGATACCCCAACGGTTATCTTTGCTAAAGCGAGAAGAGCCATCGGCACGAACCGTTGCAGTAAAGAGATAACGATTCATCAGACTATAGTTCAAACGAGTATAGAAAGATACAAGCGTATTCTGTGGGTAATCATTAGGGAAAAGAACTTTCTCAATAACTTCACCCTTAGCAGTGCGACGAGGGAAGTTCGTGATTGATGTCTTCCAATCTTGATAAGAATAACCAGCCATCACATCAATACGACTCTTAATCGCATCAATATCTTTTGCATAGTTTGCATAGAAGTCAAGAAGAAGGTTACGCTTCTGCTGTTCGTAGTGGTTATTAGAACCTCCTTGACCTGGTTTTCCTGGGTTTTTAAACCATTCCCAAGCTGCCGTTTCTGGCACGAAAGTATCACCCTTACTGCTCGTGTAGTCATAACCTAAGTTCAGGTTAAAGCGAAGGTCTGGAATTAAATAACTCTTATAGTTAATCTTTGCACTACCAAGCGAACGCCAAACTTTACTCTCGTCATTTCTCAAATCAAGCTTAGCAACTGGATTAGGTGTAGCAAGTTCCTTTGGATTATCCCCACTCATCCAAGTATAGTAACCTCCAAACTTATCAAAGCCTTCGGCACAAATTGGTTGCGTTGGATCAAACTGAACAGCGTCAGAGATAGCACTCTTGTCTGCAAAATGGTTCTTTGTTGCAGAGAACTTAAGGTTAGCATCAATACTTAGATGACCATCAAGGAAGCGAGGATTAACAGTGATACTTGCACTTGCACGCTTCATATTATCTGTTTTCAAGATACCATCTTGATTTAGATAACCAAGAGATACACGATAAGGCAATCTATTCAACGAACCATTAATGCTCAAGTTATTGTCTGTCGCATAAGCAAGTTGATAAATTTCTTTCTGCCAATCCGTGTTTGCTTTTCCGAGGTCACCAACTTTATTAGGAGCGTATTTCTTAACGAAATAGCGATATTCGTTAGCTTTTAGGACATCAACAAACTTCACAGCTTGAGCAAGTGAATGATTTGTTGAGAAATTAACCTTCAAGTCTTGCCCAAACTTAGCTCGTTTCGTCGTGATGATGATGACACCATTCGACGCTCTCGAACCATAGATTGCTGTAGCTGATGCATCTTTGAGGATATTCATCGAAGCAATATCTTGAGGGTTGATTGAACTAAGGATACTAGGAGCACCAGCTGCTACAGAATTATCAATAGGTACTCCGTCAATAACGATAAGAGGGTCATTACTTGCATTAAGCGAAGCTCCTGAACGGATACGGATTGTACCACCAGCACCTGGAGAGCCACTAGGCGTAATCTGTACCCCTGCTACCTTACCAACAAGCAGTTCCGAAGGTGTAGCGATAGCACCCTTCTGGAAACTCTTCTCATCAATGGTAGAAATAGAACCTGTTAAGTCCTTTTTCTTCATCGTACCATAACCAATAACCACAACATCTGATAGAAGCTTTTCGTCATCACTCAAGGTAATCTTGAGAGGGAACTTAGCTGTAGCAAGCTTAACTTCTTTTGTTGTGTAGCCAATATAGGAAACGACAAGTACGTCTTGTTTATCAGCTTTGAACTGAAAGTTCCCATCAAAGTCTGTTACCATACCAACGGTAGGCTTTCCCTTGAGCGTTACCGTTGCACCAATAATTGTTTCTCCTTTCTTATCAAAGACAGTTCCCTTGACAAGAACTTGCTGGGCTACTGCAACGTTTGTACAGATAAGCCCTAACAATAATGTCCAAAAGAGTCTGGACCTCTTGTAAAATAACTTCATAATACTCTACTTTTAGTTATTACATTATTAAATGAAGCCCCCACGTATGCTTTTTGAGGAGCAAACGTGAGGGTTCGTGAATTTATTTCTTCTTAATAGGAATTAGTGAAATCGCATACCCACCACCAACGGCAGATTTCAAACGTAATATACTACCCTTGCGAACAATCTTCTTTGTAATCTTATAAGATTGAGGGTTAGTCTTGTAATGAGCCTTGCGACCATCTTGATAAATTGTCGCCATATACTTCACTCCTTTGTCTAGGAAGTCAAGCTTTAGCTTACTCTTATGCCCATTATAGCCCGACACATTCCCGATAAACCAACTATCACTATTCTTTGCCTTACGAGCTACAGTAATATATTCCCCAGGTTCTGCCTCAAGGTATTTACTATCTTGCCAATCAACGGCTACATCTTTGATAAATTGAAAAGCATCAGGGAAACGCTCATAGTTCTCAATAAGGTCTGCAGCCATTTGCAATGGACTATACATCGTAAGGTAACTACCCAACTGATTACAAATAGTAGTATTCACCCAAGAACCATTATGAGGATTTAGCTTACGCAAATCCATCTCAAAAATACCTGGGGTATAATCCATAGGTCCTCCGATTAGACGTGTAAATGGTAGGATTGTCAAGTGATTAGGATTATTACCTCCAAATGATTGATACTCTTGTCCACGAGCAGACTCTTGTGCCAGCAAATTAGGATAAGTACGGCTCAGTCCTGTCATATGTACCGACTCGTGAGCATTCACAGAGATACCATACTTGGCAGCTTTCTTGACTGCGTGTAGATAGTGGTTAACCATACTCTGACTGTAGTGATGTTCTCCACGAGGAATAATATCCCCTACATAACCACTCTTCACTGCAGAATAGTTATTATCCTTCATAAACTGATAAGCAGTATCGAGATGACGCTCATAATTACGAACAGATCCAGAAGTTTCGTGGTGCATAATAATCTTAACCCCCTTGCTCTTAGCATAATCTCTTAGCATCGCTACATCAAAGTCTGGGTAAGGCGTTACAAAATCAAAGACATAATCTTTTGATTGACCAAACCAGTCTTCCCAACCAGTATTCCAACCTTCTACTAAGACAGCGTCGAAACCGTGTTTAGAAGCGTAATCAATATATTCCTTAACGTGCTTATTATTTGCTCCGTGCTTGCCATTTGGCTTAGCCTTGCTGTAATCAGTCTGACCAATCTTCACATAAGGTAAGTCATCAGTATAAGCCCAAGAAGACTTTCCTGTAATCATCTCCCACCAAACGCCTATATATTTAATTGGCTTAATCCAATCCGTCGTTTCATAAGCACAAGGCTCATTTAGATTGTAAGTTAGCTTAGATGCCAAAATATCTTTAGCGTCACGGCTAACGATGATAGTACGCCAAGGCGTATTAAATGGAGCTTCGATATGCCCTTTGTTACCCTGAGCATCAGGAGTCAACTCTACATTAAATATATAGTTCTTATCATCTAAATCTAAATTAATCGCAGGGAAATCAATAAGAGCAGCCTCGTGCAGATTAATATAGTAGCCATCATCACTTTTAAGCATTAGAGGCGTCTGCATTCCTGTCTTAGAGAAAGACTTCTGCGAACAGTTCATCGTATAAGCCTTGTCGAAAAGACCTCTTACTTCCGAGAGTCTGCTTGTTGTATAGTCATACTCTTCTGTATCATAATCCCCAGGTATCCAATAAGCTTTCATATCGCCAGTCATAGCGAACTGCGAAAGCTCTTTCTTGACAACGAAGAAGTTCTGCCCCTTACCTCCAAGAAATTCATAACGAAAACCTAGACCATCATCGTACAGACGGAAGCGAATACCTAATAAGATATTATCTTTCTTGTGCTTGAGCTTAACATATAGTTCGTTGTAGTGGTTTTGGATTTCCGAAACTTCTCCCCAAACGGGCTTCCACGTTTCGTCAAAAGTACTTGTCTTTGTTTCGATACGCTCAAAGTCTGAAGAAAGATTAACCTTCGGTTTGGACATCTCGAAGCCCAAAAGGCTAGGACGCAAGATAGGTGTTCCGTCGGAAGCCTTTAGCTCATAATGAGCTTCTCCTTTGGTATTCAAATCAAACTTCATAGACAAAGCCTTATTCGGCGATGTTAGTTCTTGTGCATTTACCTGCACAATAAAAAGGCTTAGGAACAATAGTCCTTTAGCCCAAAATGACATTTTTCTCATCTTTTCTATATATCTTAAAACACATTATAAACATAACTCAATCTAAATTGACTAATTAAAACCTAACACAAACTAAAATAAATCATCAATGCTAAAGTTATTTTTACATAAACCCAAATAAAAAACACCCCCTAAATAAAATCCATCCTAACAAAGATATAAATATTTTATAATATAAAAATCATACCTAAACAATAAATATGCTAATAGGAAGCAGATAATCGCTTATAATTATCTGTCTTTTAGACTTCTAGAAGAAATAAAAATAATGCAAATTTTACATTTATAAATCTATTTTGCAAGGCTATACTCAGAAGACATAGCATTATAAGAACTGAAACAGAAGAATATGCCCTGAGTAATCTATTCTTGTAAGAGCAATAGAAATCACGTACATTTGTAGTAAACAACTTAGGCAAAAAGTATTATGCATATAAAGAAACAATATATATACCTACAAATATTAATTCTAATTCTTGGAATAATATTCATATCTTGTCGAGCAGAAGACAGCGACTTCCCTATTCCTTCTGCCCATCAAGGTTTTGACTTCTCGCTCTCTAGGGATAGTATCATTATGGACACTATTCCAAGCGAATACTTATCTGCCACCTATAATATTCGTCTTTATAATCCAAGTAAAAGAGCAATTACCCTTAAAAGTATCAAGCTATTAGACACGGAGAAGGGTTTCTCAATTAATGTAGACGGCTCTTTTGGACAGAGTTTTGAAGAGGTTGAGCTTAGGGAAAGAGATAGCATCTACATTTTTGCCAAAGCTTTCCTCCCCATAGGGCAAGAAGATGAACCTACTAAAGTTGAAGATATTTTAGAAATAGTAGATAATAAAGGCAGAGTATTAAACGTACCCATTATAGCTATTCGACAGAACGTTGAGCATATCAAGAGCTTAGTCATCGAACAAGACCTCACACGCGCTACACAGCGTCCGTGGCTCGTTCGGGATAGTATCATCGTTGAGCAAGGGGCAAAACTCAAGATGAAGAGTCCTGCTCAGATATGGTTTCAAGACAATGCCTATATGCGAGTCAAAGGCGAGTTAGAGATTGAGGGAAGAGCAGAGCAAGCCGTACGTTTCTGCAGTACACGCTGGGATAAGTTTCTCCCCCTAGTCCCCTACTCACACCTAACGGGACAATGGGGAGGAGTTTTCTTTGACGAAGGAGCAAAAGCCAAGCTTGCTTACCTTCATCTAGTCAATGCCTCTTTTGGTCTACACTTCGCTCCAAACAAAGGGGCAGATGAACAGCACCCTATCACCATTAAGCATTGTAGAGTCCATAATATAAAAGGGGCTGGTATCAATGCTGACCTTGGATATTTTAAGGTGTCTGACAGCGAAATTAGCAATACTTTAGGCTCTTGCCTTGTCCTTTCTGGAGGGAGATATGACATTGAGCGAAGTAGTATCATCAACTATTACCCTTGGCCAGACATTCGCACAGACGAAGCCCTTATCTATCAAGACCAATCTCAAGACAAGGCTCTGATTAATCAAGCCAACCCTGCCAGCTTTCTCCATATTAAGCACAGCATTATAGACGGAGAAATGCCCGTCTATACAAGGCAGAGAGAGCAAAGAGGAGGAGAAGTAAAGCTATCAATATTGAGAGATAAGGCTACGGAAGCTCCTATTCGCTTTAGCCATTGCTACCTTAGGAGTATTCAATTTCCAAACAATCAATATTACCAATTCCAAAATATTCTCTATAGAGCAAGAAAAACCAAGACAGAAGAGCTATATCAATATTTGGGAGAGGATAAGGATAAGAAGAAAGATTATCGCTTTGATTTTCGTCCCAAGGCGACAGCTCCTTTTATTGGTTTAGGACTTGACGGCTCTAGCTTTAGCGACTTAGATGGCAAGGTGCGTGAGCCAAAGATGACCTACGGAGCCTATAGAGCAAAATAATCCCCCTCTCCAAACAGACCTTTACACAACGTCTATTCAGTCTAGAAACTATCTATTGTATTTTCTGATTATGAATAGGTTAAGGGAGTACCCAGCTTTAGGCAAGGGAGGCATAAGGATTGCATACCCATTTATCATTACACCACGGCGTGTAAAACTTTTCACCCCGTTGTGTAATTTATTTCACTCCGTGGTGAAATAAAGATTTGCACAAAAAAAGCAATACAGCTTAGCTAAAGATAAACTTAGCTAAGCTGTATTACTAAGAAATTATCTGAGAGATTAAAATAGAAATCCTAAAGGCGTTTAAGGATTTTGACTACGGCAAGAGCAAAAGCCGAGAGAATTGGTAAAAAACTATACAAAGCAATCATTACATAGTCTAGACCTATAGTAAAAATATCCGTGGCTCTAGCCTCTGCATTTGGCAAAAGTATTTGCCTAAGATAAGTATACAGTTGATACAGCAAATAAGCAAGCAGACTCCCAACCATCATTCCAGCTAATATGTCTGATAAATAATGCACGCCCATATACATTCGGCTATAGCAAACTAAACTAGCTAAAGATAAAATGACTATGGAAAACTTTCGCCGACGCACAACAAGGCTCAGAAAAAGAGCTACCGAGCAGAAATTAGTAGCGTGCCCTGAGAAAAAACCATATTCACGCCCCGTATAGTTAAAAACGATGTGTAATTGTTCCCTCAAGCCCTCGGTATGTGTTGGACGAAAACGAGCAAAGAAAGGCTTAGCAAAACCCGAACTGAGCTGATCACCAAGGAGGACAAGTAAAGCAACGAAAAAGAAGAGCAAAAGCGTTTCTTGCCAAGGTTTCTTATAGAATAACCAAAAAAGTAATACAAAAAGCAAAGGCAACCAAGCTGGGAGATTGCTAATCATAAACATAAAAGCGTCTAGAAATGGTGTATGATGTCCATTAATCCAAAGCAATACTTGCTCTTCAAAAGGTAATAAAGGAGGAAAAAGACTCATAACTAATTAATGGCTTCGATTACATTACTTATAAATGCCTTCTCAATATACCCTTCCTCCTTATTAGGCAATCGTACAGCTTGCCACGAAGAAGTGCTTGATAGTTCTTGATTATTATCTATCAATTCTAGTCTATTTCCGACAAAAACATCTGTTAGCACTTGACTATCTTCATTTGCCTCGGTATAAACACTTGTCTGCTCCTTAACAATAGCTAAATCCTCAACCTGATGATGATAATAATATTGGTGAGCAATTGCACCATTAGCAAAAAGCGAGAAAAGAAGTAGCACTAAGAAACTATAAAAAGCTAAACGCTGATGTAAGGCATTGGAGGTATAGAAATAATAAATTAGAGAGGACATTGAAGCAATAAAGAAGAGCAATGCCCAAACAATCCACGAAGTCATCGTAAACATATAAGCCAGACTATCGGCAAGACTAAGCAAAAAGCCTCTCTCATATCGATTAGCCCCCTCTGTACTTTTATAGAGCATTGCCATTACTTCTCTCGTTTCGCTATCATAAGGATTAAGGTAATAACTACGTTCGATAGACAAAATTGCTTGAGCCTTATTACCTAACTTATTATAAGATAAAGCTAAATTGTAATACGTATTTGCATCCTCTCCTTTTGTTAGTTCCTCCTCAAGAAGCTCTACACTCTCAGAGTAGTGAGAAGTTTGAAAGAGTGTATCTAGACTTTTCGCCTCAGCTTTCAGGTTCAAAGCTAAAAGAAGAAAACATAATATATATTTAAAGTATCCCATCGTCATTATTTATTACTTTCAATCATTGAAATAAGATTTACAGCTTGCTCATAAAGCGTAATTAACTCACCCTCATCCTTCTGAGGAGCATAGCGAGCAAACTCCAAGTCATCTAGCAAATGGCAATAATCTTTTGCTAGATTAGCATCAAAGCCTTTCTCTTCAAATAGTTCTTGTATATTTTCTCGGCTAAGCATTGAGGCTGGCATACGGAATTTGTCCCCAACATAGCCCCACAAAGCTCTAAGCAGTTCTTCGTAGAAGGCATCTTTCTTATTAGCCTCTGCATAAGTCTTGGCTAATTTAAGTCGTTTGACAGCTACAGAGTTTGCCTGCATAGCCTTAAAGCCAACAACATCCTGCCTTAAAGCACGATAACGAAGCAAAGCAAGAATAACTAAAGAGGTAATCAGAATAATGACTACATAGGCAAGGAAATACCAAATAGTCAAATACTCTAGCCCCTTCATAGAGCTAGCACCTCGCTCCTGACGATATTTCGAGAGTAAACTATTAGAATAATTAGCCTCTTGGACAATCCCCTCAAAATCAGCATCTTTCCCCTTCTTAATACTTAGCTCAATAACTTTCGTCTTAAGAGTTTCATACTGCTTAGTCTTAGGATTAAAATAACTAAAACTCAAGGGAGGAATTGTGAAGTTTCCCTTAGAACGAGGAATAAAACTATACTCTATATCTGCCGTAGAACGCACAGAGTTTGTAGCCTTATCATAGAAAAGTTCTTGCTCTGATGTAGCTGGGTAAGTTTCAAAAGTGGTTGGGAAGTGGGCTTTAGGAAGCGTTGCAGATTTAAGATTTCCTAAACCTTCGATATGAAGCTTTAGATTATATGCTTTATTTGTTTCTAGCTCTTGATTACGATCAAAGCTTGCTCTTAACTGAAACTGCCCCACAGCTCCTGAAAAGTCTATTGGTCTTCCCTCGCTTGGTAGGGGCAAAACCTTCAAGCTTTCAGCTTTAGCCTTGAGCTTAATGCGTCGCTCCTCTGTAGAGAAGAAAACATCATTAGATGGCACTGGCACATAAATTGCAGTTTCAATAGCTGGTAGTCTAAGCTCACCCACAGCCTTAGGAATAATAATCTGCTTAGCAAGCGTCAGAGCATTATAGATTGTTCCTTGAATTCTCTCCTTATCTAGAATATCATCTCTCTGAAGTTCAATATCTTGAGCGACGACATCCTCATACTTAATGGGTTCTAATTGGTCATAACGAAAACGAAGATTTTCCACATATAACTTATGTTCTATTGTTAAGACCTCATTTTGATAAACAGTTCTTTGGCTTGGTTGACTATCAAGAAATGGTTTAATACTTTCTTGCCCCCCCCTAGCTTTAGAAGGAGCTAAAACCTTTATTGTAACACTTCGTCCTTTTAACTTCCCCTTGTTTGTCGCAATGGTGAAACCATTTATACGGAATGTTCCTTCCTTATCTCCAATAAAAGTATAAGTATAAATGTAACTACTCTTTGAGCTAATACGACCATTCACATTGAATGTCTGAGAGCTCTTAGACAAAGCTGGTCCATAAAGTAACTCTAAACCCGAGAAGAGAGGATTAGTTGGATTTGAACTTGGTGTAATATTATCTAAGCTATATTGGACAGAAAACTGTTCTCCTACTACGACAGTTTTAGGTGCTTGCACGGCAATATTCTGAGCAAATAACTCCCCCTTGCCTAAACCTATCCACAGAAAGGTCAATAAGCAAAGCAACAATCCCTTAATCACTAATAAGTGCTTACGCATTACCATTTCTTCTTAGCCTTTTGTTTATTCTTATTTTTAAGATATACCTGAACCTTCTGCATTTTCTGACGCGTCTTCTCATCAGAAGCTTTGTAACTATCTAAGAGCTGTTCTAATTGTTGTTTATTCAAGTCCTTTTCCTCTTTCTTTTGGGACTTATCTTGCTCTTGTTGTTTATCTTGCTTAGGTTTCTCCTGATTATCCTTTGGAGGCTCTTGCTTCTTCGGATTATCTTGTTTCTTGTCCTGTTTCTTGTCTTGCTTATCTTTGTTCTTATCCTGCTGTTGCTCCTTATTATCTTGATTTTGATTTTGCTGATTTTGTTTCTGATCCTTTGGCATTAGCTTCTGTGCTAGCACTAAATTATAGCGAGTATCATCATCACTAGGATTAAGGATTAAAGACTGCTTATAACTCTCAAAAGCCTTCTTATAGTCCTTAGCTCTCATCTGGATATTTCCGATATTATGCAATACTTGAGCTTGTTCCTCACGAGAAAGAGAGTCTTGTAAAACAGCTTGGAAATAGGTCATTGCTAGAGAGTCTTGCTTTTTCTGATATAGAGCGTCAGCAAGAGCAAACTTAGCTTTGGCACTAGTACTATCAGCTTTTAGAGCATCTTTATAATGCTGTATGGCATCTCCATAATAGCGTTCCCCATAAGAATTATTTCCTTGACGAAGAGCATTATTGAGGTTCTGCCCATCAAGATTTGACCAAGTCAATAGAGCAAACAAAAAACTTAATAAAACTATCCTAATCTTCATCTCTGAATAATTTATATTTCTGAAAAAAGCGATTACGACGCTCCAAAACAAAGTATTCCCCAATAAGCAGAATTAAAGCAAGAACTAGCCAGTAGACAAAATACTCTTGGTAGACATTATCTTTAGTCGTCGTAGTTGTTGCCTTAGGAAGCTCATCAAGTTGACGTTCTAGAGCAGAAACAATTGCTTTAGAACTGCCTAGAGCAATAAAACTTCCTCGACCAGCTTTTGCAATTTCACTCCCTAGTTTTGGATTGAAGTAAGTTGTAACAGGCTCACCATTCTCATCTTTGAGGTAAGCACCATTAGGTAGAGGGATTAAGCCTCCTTGCTTTGTCCCGACACCAACAACGTGAATAGAGATACCTGAGTCCTTAGCTTCTTGAGCTGATTCTAAAGCTCTATCATTAGCTTCAAAGTCTTCTCCATCTGTAATCAAGATAATAGCTTTCCCAATATCTTTCTGTGAAGAAAAGGATTTCTGAGCAAGGCGAATGGCTTCGCCAATATAAGTTCCTTGAGCAGAAAGGATATCAGGAGATAAATTATTAAGAAACTCTTGAGCAGAGAACATATCTGTAGTCAAGGGTAATTGGACATAAGCACTCTGAGCAAAAGCAATGATGGCAACCTTATTATGATTCATCTTCTCGAGAAGAGTACTCATCGTCTTCTTAGCAAAGTCAATACGACTTGGTGGCACGTCTGGACAAAGCATTGAGTTTGAAACGTCAAAGCAAAAAACGAGCTCAATCCCCTCCAAGTCTTCCGTTTTAGTGCCAGAAACCAATTGACGAGGACGAGCTAAAGCAATTAACAAACAAGCCAAAACGAGTAAGAATAAGCTATCACGATACAAGCGTTTACGACCTATTCTCTCTGGAGCTATTAGATTTCTCATCTCCTTGAGAGGAGCTAAACGCTCCATCTCTTTCCTTCGACTATAGTAGCTCCAAAAACTTAAACCCCAAAGAGGAATTAAGAACAAGAGAGCATATAAATATTCCGAAGCGTAAAACTCAATATTCATCTTAGGGATAAATTCTTAAATATGTATTTCTAAGGACAAATTCAGCAAACAATAACAATAAAGCAATCAAAGCAAAAATCATAAAACTTTCTTCTTTGATTTGATGGTTAATACGTTTGAGCTTCTGCTTTTCCATCGAGTCAATTTCCTTATAGACGTGTTCAAGACCAGCTTCATCATTGGCTCTGAAATATTGCCCATCACTAAGCGAAGCAATTTCTTTGAGAGTTTTCTCATCAACGCTATTGGTATTACCAATCATTCGCTGCTGTATACCCCCAAAAGGGCTTAACAAACTTGCACTTACCTGCTCATCATCAGAAGCAACTCCAATAGTATAAATACGTATACCTAACTCCTTGGCAATCTTAGCAGCATCAATAGGAGCAATCTGCCCTCTATTATTTACTCCGTCTGTAAGCAGAATAATAACTTTACTCTTGCGACCTTGCTCCCTTAGTCGGTTAATAGCTGTTACCAAGCCTTGCCCAATAGCAGTTCCATCTTCTAGGATAGCTTGGTTACCTGCATAACGCAATTCCATTGTCAAATCAACCGTTTCGTTCAATCGGTTAAGTAGAACTGAATGATCAATCGTCAGAGGAGAAGCAGTAAAACTCTCTCCAGCAAAGCAAACCAAGCCGATATTATCATTCGGACGTGAAGAAATAAATTTTGCTATTTCAGTTCTTGCGGCCTCCATTCTATTGGGTTTGAAGTCCTCAATAAGCATACTACTTGACAAATCCATTGCAAGAACAATATCAATTCCTTCAATATCTTGTTCTTCCCAAGCTTTCGTTCCTTGTGGACGAGCCAATGCTATAATCAAGAGAGCAAAAGCTAAATAACGCAAAAGCAAAGGCAAAAAACGCAGACGTACACGAAGTGAAGGCTTCAGCTCTCGAACAAAATGATTAGACGAAACAAGTAAACTTGCCCAACGTTCTCTATGCTTAAACCATTCCCAAACAAAGAGTAAAGGAAGAAGTCCGAATAAGAATAAAAACTTAGGATATAGAAACGTCATAGCTTACTCCTCTTTTTGGGCATTTCTAAGGATTTCTGCTCTTTTTTCATCCTCATTCTTTTGGACTAGATGAGCGAAATCTTGAATTATTTTCATTGAATTTTCAGCTTCTTCTTCCGTTGGGTTGCTCTTTGCAAACTTACTAAGGTCTGCCCAACGAAAGACTTGCTCTAAGGAGTTTAGCTCTTTAGTTTGGTAACCGAAAGTTCTAAGGCTCTCCAATACTTCATTAGATGTTTGCTCTAAGGTCTGTAAATGAAGTTGCTTATCAAGATAAGTCTTCAACGCCTCAATAAGCATTGTATAATAAGTCTTGAAGTCCTCTTGGCTAACATAGTTACGCTCACCAATCAATCGAAGTAATTGGTCAAACTCCTCGATGGCTGTTAGAGAACGAACCGGCTCCAATGGAATAGAGTTTCTCTTATTATACTTTTTATTCCACTCATAGACCAGTAGTGCAATAAGCAAGAGTAAATGTATAATGACAATAAGCCAAAGTCCCCAAGACGAAAAAATTATGTCTATAATATCTCGCCAAGTAAGACTAACCCCCCAAGGTGCTTTAATACCCTTAAATTCATTTGGTTTAGAAACATCCACTTGTGGCTGAATAACGTTCAGAGCAAATGATTCTGTAGAGTCTATAGCAGTCGGCGTTTCAACAATAATAGGAGGGATACGTACAAGTGTTGAGTCAAACGATGTAACTAAGAGCCTTGCTTTAATCTCTAGAAGCTTTTCGTCCAACTTAGTGGTATCTAAAGCCCCAAGCTCTAAAACTTCAAAACGCCTTTCTGAGCCATCATTAGAGAGCCTAAAGCGTGTTTGGGGCAGATTATCCGTTCTAATAATAAGATTTACTGAGGCTTGCTCCCCCGTCTTCATCTCAGACTTATCAAGCTCTCCTTGGATAGAAAGGGATTGAGCCGAAAGATTTTGCCCTAAAAAGGACAAAATAACAATAGAGAACAGCCTGATTATATGATAATAATTACTTCGCATTCTTCTTCTTTTAATTAGGAACGAGATTTGAAGAACTTCATTAACATCTGTGTAAAATCTTGATGAGTCGGAAGCTCTAGCAAGTCAATCCCCATACGTTTACAGAGATTACTACAGGTAGCTACACGTTCACTATAGCTATCCTCATAAACCGTCTTCGTTGCCTTAGATGAAGTATCCAACCAAATTTCTTGTCCACTCTCTGCGTCATACATACGCACTAAACCAAGCTCAGGTAGCGTATATTCAAGCTTATCATATACTCTTACAGCGACCAAGTCGTGCTTCCTTCCAGCTAGACGTAAGCTATCCTCATAACTACCTTCCCCTCGATGATCAAAGTCTGATATGAGAAAGGCAGTACAACGTTTCTTAATTGTATGTGCTAGATAGTTAAGAGGAATATTTATATTGGTTGTCTTATGCTCTGGCTTGAACGAGAGCAATTGGCTAATGATATAAAGAACGTGCTTCTTCCCTGATTTGGGAGGGATAAATAGCTCGACCTTATCTGTAAAGAGAATAGCACCGATTTTATCATTATTCTTGATGGCAGAGAAGGCAAGCGTGGCAGCTAGCTCTGTCATCATATTTTGCTTCGTTTCTGAACCAGCACCAAAGACCGTACTAGCCGAAACGTCAAGCAAAAGCATCAGACTAAGCTCTCGTTCCTCCTCAAAGACCTTTACAAATGGCTCTGCATAACGTGCCGTTACATTCCAGTCCAAATCTCGCACATCATCGCCAACCTGATAATTTCGCACCTCACTGAAGGTCATACCACGCCCCTTAAAAGCAGAGTGATACTGCCCAGCGAAGACCTGCTCAGACAAGCCTTTTGCTTTAATCTCTATACGACGAACACGCTTACTTAAAGCACTAACGTCCTTTAATATACTCATTCCCTTGCTAAATTATAGGCTTGACTAAGGAACTTCTACTCGATTAAGAATTTCCTTAATAATATCATCAGATGTTAAGTCATTAGCCTCTGCTTCATAACTAAGTCCAATACGATGACGTAATACGTCGTAAGCAATAGCACGAATATCCTCTGGAATTACATAGCCTCGTTTATTGATGAAAGCATAAGCCTTCGCTGCCTGAGCTAGAGCAATAGAAGCACGAGGAGAAGCTCCAAAACTAATATAGTTAACTAAGTCTGACTTTGAGCTATCTCGTTCACGTGTAGCAAAAACAATATCCACGATATAATGTTCAATCTTCTCATCAAGATAAACTTGCTCGACCAAGTTTCTTGCCTCAAAAAGGTCATCAAGCGTAAGCACTGCCTCAATCTTAGCATTTGCTTTAGCCTTATTCATCTGCTGACGAATAATCAAATGCTCTTCATCTCGCTTAGGATAAGAAATCAAGACTTTCAGCATAAAACGGTCAACCTGTGCCTCAGGAAGAGGGTAAGTTCCCTCTTGCTCAATAGGGTTCTGCGTTGCCATTACGAGGAATGGAGCAGGTAATTTGTAGGTTGTTTCTCCGAGCGTTACTTGACGCTCTTGCATTGCTTCTAAGAGTGCACTCTGCACCTTCGCTGGAGCACGGTTAATTTCGTCAGCAAGAATAAAGTTCGAGAAGATTGGACCTTTCTTTACCTGAAACTCTTCCTTCTTCTGTGAATACATCATTGTACCAAGTAAATCGGCAGGTAAGAGGTCTGGAGTAAACTGAATACGCTTATATTCTGCCGAGATTAGCTCAGCAAGGCTCTTGATTGCCAAAGTCTTTGCAAGTCCAGGCATACCTTCCAATAGAATATGTCCATCAGCAAGCAAAGCGATGAGTAATGAGTCGACCAAATGCTTCTGACCAATAATATAGTTCTGCATTCCATTACGCAGAGTATCAATCACGAAGCTTTTTTGTTCTATCTTCTGTGTTAGTTCTTTTATATCTAACGTTTCCATTTAGAATGTTTTTTATTTCTTATTCAGATTAACGAGCAATCTATGCTCCAATTTTAACGCTGTTTTTATAGAATTAGTATCTTTTGCATTAATATTATATTTGCTTTTAGGAGCTAATTTAAGTTTTGTTCCAATAGCGATGTTATTAGGGTCAGAAATAATAGTTTCATTTTCCTTATAGATATAGACCCAGAAAACTTTATGTCCATACTTTTTCAAAGCAATCTTACGTAGAGTGTGTCCCGAACGGATTGCAATCTCCTCATAAGTTCCTTGCTCAGCATTAAGACTCTCAACCTTGATAGTGTCTACCTGATTAGCCTTAGTCAGGCTATCAACCTTTAAGCTATCAGTAGTTTCTTGAGAAACACAATCTTCTTTCTGAGGCTCTGAGCATTCTATCCTTTGTAAGATGTCCTTAAATATCTTCTGCCCTTTATTACTCTTGTATAAAAGGAGTAAGCCATAAGCAAGAGCAATCAAGAAAGTTAATAATACTAGGTAGAAGAAACAGCCTTTCTTCCTAGATGATTGTTTCTCCTCTCTCTCTTCGACTAAAGCACCTAAATCAAGAGTATCAGTGCTTGGTGCTAACATTAAGTCTTCGACACCCTCATCAAGAGGTAAGTCTTGATTTTCTGTTCCCTCTGGAATAACATCTTCGTCCTCTCCAAGTCCAAGATCTAAGTTCTCATTCATCTCTTCTTCTTCAATCATAAGCTTATTATTTTCAGAAATACTTTCTACATTCTCTCTAGAGTAGTAAACATCTAGAGGCAAGTTAAGGGACTCCAAGCTATCTAGCTTTTTTATTGACAACTGGTGAGCTACGTTATCTAAACTATGAAGCTCAACAGGGCTAAACATTGCAAAAGCTTTATTTAAGCTTTCAGCAAAAGCTTTATCTAAGGTTAATTTATACCCACTAAGCTTAGACTCCTCATCTATTGTCGAACTTAATAAACCTAAACTAGGGCAATAGAATTCTTTCTTTGCTTGTAGTTCCTTTTCAATAATATCTGGCAAGCTAGATAAAAACGAGGATACAGTCTTCTCTGAAAGTTTGGTTACCAAGACCAAAGCGTCCAAGCAATCATCCAATGTATAAATCGTATTTGCTTCGTTGCTTGCTTCTAATCCTATATACAAAATCAAACGTGGAGGCACTATAAAAGACTGCCCTCCCTGAATTTCAGCCAAATACTCTTCCTCTAATCTGAGCGACCAAAACCCTAGAGGACTAAAATCAAAACAAGAAGTATTGCTTAAGCGTTGCTCCACTTGCTGAAGAAAAGCATCCCAAAGTTTTGGTATCTGCTCATAAGCGATACCTGTTTCCTCACTCAGCAATCCAAAAGTCAATTCTTCTTGTAGCACTTTCTCTTATTTTAATTTACCATACAAATCATAAATATCTGCAGAAGTAATCTCTACATCATAGAAGTTACCAAGAGTTAATGACGACATTCCTTCCACTTGACGAATTAGGACCTCTTGGTCAATCTCAGGCGAATCGAACTCTGTTCTTCCGATGAAGTACTCACCCTCTTGACGATCAATAATCGTTTTGAAGCTCTGTCCTATTTTAGCTTGATTAAGTTCTGTAGCGATACCTTCCTGTATGAACATCAGTTCATCTAGGCGAGCTTGCTTGACTTCAAGAGGAATATCGTCCTCATAGTTTTTATAAGCAAAAGTCCCCTCCTCGTGCGAATAGACAAAGCCCCCAAGACGGTCAAAGCGAATATCTTGAACAAACTGCTTTAATTCTTCAAAATCTTGCTCTGTTTCCCCAGGGTGTCCAAGCAAAAGTGTTGTACGCAAATGTAAGTTAGGCACTTCTTGACGCATATACCTTAGTAAGTCATACGTTTCTTCACTTGTTGTAAAGCGACGCATCTTCTTGAGCATTGGGTTGCTAATATGTTGCAGTGCAATATCCATATACTTACAAACATTATCACGCTCACGCATTACACGCAACAAGTCTTTAGGGAATTTATTCGGATAGGCATAGTGCAGACGTAACCACTCCAAGCCTTTGATATCAGATAAATGCTCTACTAGTTCTGGCAACTTATGCCCTTTGTACAAGTCCAAGCCATAATAGGTCAAGTCTTGTGCAATAAGCTGTATCTCTTTCACTCCTGAAGCAACCAACCCCCTAGCTTCTTTGACAATATCCTCTATCGTCCTTGACTTATGTCGCCCTGTCATTAGAGGGATAGCACAATAGGAACAAGTCCTATCACAGCCCTCTGAAATCTTAAGATAAGCATAATGCTGAGGCGTAGTAATACTCCTATTACCTGCTAGAGGGTCATTATAATAAGCCTTACCGAGGTCGCTTAGTAGTTTCTTCCAGTTAAACTTTCCATAGAAAGCGTCAACTTCGGGAATTTCTTCCCTCAGCTCGTCCATAAAACGCTCTGTCAAGCATCCCATAACGAAGACCTTTCCTATAGTCCCTTGCTCCTTCTGTCCAACGACACTCAAAATCATATTAACAGATTCTTCTTGAGCGTCAGCAATAAAGCCACAAGTATTAATAACAACTATTTCTCCACTCAGCTTTTGGGGATTATGATTTACTTTATAACCGTTTGCCAAAAACTGACGAATAAGTTGCTCGCTATCTACTAAATTCTTTGAGCAACCTAATGTGATGACATCTACTTGATTTTTTCTCATTCTCCGAATAGGGAGTTTACAAATTCTTTCTTTCTAAACAATTGCAAGTCCTCAATACCCTCACCTAGACCAATATATTTGACAGGTATCTTAAACTGGTCAGAGATACCGATAACGACACCTCCTTTTGCTGTTCCGTCAAGCTTCGTTACTGCCAAGGCATTAACCTCTGTAGCTGCCGTGAACTGCTTCGCCTGCTCAAAGGCATTCTGTCCTGTCGAACCATCTAAGACAAGTAAAACTTCCTGAGGAGCCTCAGGCATTAATTTCTGCATTACACGCTTAATCTTGCTTAGCTCATTCATCAGCCCGACCTTATTATGCAAACGACCTGCTGTATCAATAATAACGACATCAGCACCTGAAGTAATCGCAGCGTTAAGGGTATCGAAAGCAACCGAAGCTGGGTCTGCATTCATATGTTGCTTAATAAGCTGAACACCCGTTCTATCTGCCCAAATCTGAAGCTGTTCAATCGCCGCAGCACGAAAAGTATCGGCAGCTCCAAGAACGACCTTCTGCCCTGCTTGAGTAAATTGGTGAGCAAGCTTACCGATAGTTGTGGTTTTCCCAACGCCATTAACGCCAACGACCATAATAACGTAAGGCAACTTCTCGGTCTGCATCGCAAAGCTATCCCCATCTACCGTACCATTCTCGGTCAGCAAGCTAGCAATCTCTTCACGTAATATCTTCGTTAGCTCTTTCGTCCCAACATATTTATCACGAGCTACACGCTCCTCAATACGCTTGATAATTTTGAGCGTCGTTTCCACACCAACGTCTGAAGATATTAACACATCTTCCAAATCATCTAAGACCTCATCATCAACCTTATCACGCCCTGCAATCGCTCGTCCAAGCTTAGAGAAAACGCTCTCCTTACTCTTACTTAAACCGACCTCAAGCGTTTCTTGCTCTTTGACAACTTCTTCTTCTTTTTTGTTCTTGGAAAAAAAACTAAATATCCCCATAACCTAATAAATTTCTAGTCCATTCTGTGTTTATAATCTTCATACGTATAAGTACGCAAAAGCTCTAAATCTCCATTACAACGCTTCAGTGCGATAGATGGGTGTGGTATACCGTTAAACATATTTGTCTTAACCGTCGTATAGTGTAGCATATCTTCGAAGATAATCCTCTGTCCTATCTTCAGTGGTTCATCAAAAGTCCAATAGCCCATAAAGTCGCCACTCAAACAGCTATTCCCTCCTATGCGATAACAATTGCCCTCCTCTTGCTCTTCAAGACTCTTCGCCCCTCTAATGCGTGGTTGGTAAGGCATCTCCAAGCAGTCAGGCATATGACAAGTAAAGGATACATCTACTATAGCCGTCTTGATACCGTGATGCTCCACAAGGTCAATAACACTTGCTTCTAAATAGCCTGTCTGCCAAGCAAAAGCACTACCAGGTTCAAGGATTAGCTTCAAGTGAGGATGACGCTCGCCAAACTCCTTTAGGGTTTCAACGAGGCACTCGACATTATAGTCAGCCCTTGTCATCAGATGTCCCCCCCCCATATTGAGCCATTTTGCCTGCTTTAGGGCATTAGGGAAGTTCTTTTCTATGGAAAGAAGGACTGCTCTCAACTGCTCTGCCTCGCCCTCACAAAGGACGTGGAAATGCAAACCCTCAATACCCTCAGGGAGCTTATCACCTAGTTCTTCTGCCGTTACGCCGAAGCGAGAGCCTGAAGCACAAGGATTATATAAGTCTGTTTCCACGACAGAGTATTCGGGATTGATACGCAAACCGAAGGAAACACACTCTGCTTTTTCCATCTTGCTTCGCATTGCCTCTATCTGGCTCAGCGAATTAAAAGTAATATGACTGCTATACTTCAGTATCGTATCGAAGTTCTCAGGCGAATAAGCAGGGCTAAAAGTATGAGCCTTCGACCCCATTTCTTCGTAAGCAAGCTGAGCTTCGTAAATAGAACTTGCTGTACTTGAGGCTACATATTCTTTGATAATAGGAAAAGTCTTCCACAAAGCATAGGACTTAAACGCCAAAATAATTTCAGCTCCAGAGCGTTCTGCTACGGAGCGAATAAGTTCTAAATTACGACGCAAAAGCGTTTCCTCCAAGACATAACAAGGAGATGGAGGGCTTATATTTCCCATTTATTTTTATTTATATCAAAAACTCTTTTAATACTCATTCCCTCCTTGGTAGGAGAAACTTTTCAATTCAGTATTCAAAACTCGTTGAGTAATACCTCTCTCAACATACAAAGATACAGAAAATATAAACGATACAAAATAGAGGACGTGCCTTTCGCCACGCCCTCTCTTTTTATGAGATTATTAAGTAGCTTAGTTTATAGTAATCGGGATACGACTATTATCGACATCTACGGCATAGAGATGAACAGGCGTATCATTGCCTATAAAGTGCTTTACGACAGAGAGCTTAGCCGTTGTACTATCAGGGTGTTCAGCGTCATAACCATCACCAGCATAAATCAGCCTTGCACCTTCTTCCTCACAAGGCTTATCCCAAATCTCATAAACGACGACATTCTGCCAGTTTGGAATGTTTAAATCAACTCCTGACCAAGAGGCATTCCCCCCTTCCACGACGTGGGTGTTATGCTTAAACAATTCAACGTTATGATCACTGATATATTCAATAGGGGCAGAAATAGTTTTCAAACCTCTTATACCTTGAATACGTTGCTTAATTTCTTCAACACGTTCCTGCGTTACAATAAACTCAGCACGAGTATAGCCTCTATCGTTGTCTATACATTCCCCATTAAATGCCTTCAAGAAGCCCCACTTCTCAAAGAATGGAATAAGGTTATATCCCGAAACCTCAGAAGCAATATAAGCAAACTCTGTCTGGTCTGCTCCGTGCTGATTACAGCCAAGAGTTGCCGGAGTTCTTGGGTGCGTACGCAGATATTCATACAAATCAGGATAGAAGCCTCCCTTATCCACTTGCTTATGTGGCGACAAGCCAAGCACCTCTCCAAAATAGAGTTGCAACTGCCAAAGAGGGACGAAGCGTTCTGCATTCTGAGCCTGAGCATAAGAAACTTGATCTACAAGAATTTGATTGAACGCACTCGTATAGCGATTATTGAACCAAATATCAATATCCTCACCACTACCGTTATTTCGATCCATATGGTGCTTCACAGTCCTTAGTCCCTCTCGATAGATACGAGGCAATTGACCAAAGATTGTAGCCGACACGTACATAGAAAGGACATTATTACTCACTTCAGCCAAACCGAACCAATCAAATCCTTGCGTTTGACTCATATGTCCCACCTCGTGAGCAGGAGCCCAAAGGTTAAAACTATTTTGATTGTTAATCCAATCTTCATTTAATATCTGAGGAGAGTTACTATTATTAGATCCAACGTGATACCAAGTCGCAGCCATATTACCACTCCAGCCGACATTGAGGTAAAGACGATTTTTATAGACTTTTTTATATCTGAAAAGTCCTAGAAACTCCATCTCACTCCTAATAATCTTATCATAGTCATCAATAAGAGCTTCAAGATTATGCGTTGCATTTCTAAACTCTTCCGTTGGGAAGGTCAGATGTGCATACTGCCCCACGAGGTCAAAGCACTCTGCCGTAGTATTACGAAGAATATCATCTTCACGTCCTTGCATATCAGGGTCTTGAGAATCAAAGAAACCACTAGCCTTACCATTAGCAAAGTGCAATTTCAATGGAGGTTTTACCCCAAGGTCTGCCCAGTTTCCTGTCATATACTCTAGATAAACTAAACCTTTCTTCCTAATATGGAATTTATTTAAGCCCTTCTGTAGCATATAAGTTTCACTTGGAGCTGGAGAGAAACCCGTCCCCCCTGGCATAAAGTCTAGGACACGTAGCTTCACATCTGTAAAGCCATTAAGTTCGCCACACATTACTTCCAGCGTTTCTCCTGCTTGCACCTCTATACCCGTTGGGTTATCTAGGATTGACCAAGGGTTTGTTTTGTTGATATCTTTCTGTGCGTGTGGGTGCAAGAAAAGCTTATAATCTCGTATACGAAACTCTCGCTCGTAAGTATCACTATTCATTTTCTTGGCAACCTCTTTCCAAGCACCTTCAGGCATTTTGTTGATTGCCTCCTCTGTGATACCTCTCACAAGTTGAGTTCTCATCTCGTCAGCAAAGATTTCATCGTACTCAAAAGCGTGCTTAATCTTAAAGTTGCAACGGTACGCCTTACCACTAGTCCATTGCTTGCCCCTCGGATCAATCTTCTGTGTAATAGAATAATACTCTTTGTTGCTAGAGTCGCCAACCTTAGTGTATTTAATCTGAGCAATAATCGGCTCTGTTTCTCGACGCTCAATAGGATAGCCCCATACATAGAAGCGTCCATCTGTCCTCTGTCCACTACTTAACCTTAGAAAGCTCTGACTATCAGGTTCTGAATAGAAAGGAAACTCATTATCTTGATTTGTTTCACTAGCTCTAAATGGCACTTTATGGCTCTCTCCTTTATATGGAGAGTTGGCATTCTCATTGTGGATAATATCGTGAACAATATCAAAGTAGCCCTTATAAGCAAGAGCTTGAGGTCGCAAAAACTTAATACCCTTAATCTCAATATCAAAATCAGCTTCATTCTCCAAACTAATAGCGAGCAAAGCTCCACGAGGTTTAAAGTTCGCACTAATATTAGCAGTATTTGGCTGACCTCCTCCATTATTATCCTTCTGAGATAGGACAACCCTCTTAAGGTCTGTCATTAGAGGTATCTCTCGCTTATTTAGCTGATTATCCTTAACCAAGCAAATGCCCTCATTAGCTTTATTGAAAATCTGCCTTGTTCCTGAAGCATCTCCATTGAAGTACATACAAATCAGTTGTCCTTCCTTAAAAAACCAAGGACTATTACCAGCCTGATACCAGCCCATAAATAAGTTTTGACTCTGGTCTGCATTTGATATAAGCTTAAACCCTCGACGTGTATGCTCATCGTATTGTCCTAAGTTAAACTCATATTTATCTCCAGCACCAGCGACAATCCATCTAAGAATATCTCTTACATCTTCTGTCGCAATGCTTAAGTAGGGAGTTTTATCAAAACCTTTGCTCTGCAAACGAATTTGATTACCACGTAATTCATCGTTATTATCAAGAGCAGTATCGAGATTAACAAATTCAAAAGGCTCTGTACCAATTCTAAACTCTACTCGGTCAATACGTTTTGCTTTAGTATCAATGGTCGTGATGTTACTCAGCTCTTCTGGTCTAACATCTGACTTATCACAAGCAGAGAGGAGGAAAAATAAAGCTAGTGTCGCAAATGTAAATAATCTTTTCATTCCAAAATTCATTTTAAGGTAAATAATCTTCAGTATCGCCAAGGTCTTCACCATCTAGCCACTGCTCTACATTTCCATTACCAGAGAAATACTCCAAAAAACTAAGTCCCCTTAAATGGACAACTTCAGCCTTAGGAGCGACGTAATTAGTCATTTTCATTAAGTTCATAGTATTCATTTTCAAAGTATTATTTAATTAGGAGCTGGCAAAGATAATAAAAATGGTTTTATTTGCCAAAAAGCGAAAGTTCGCCCTCTGCAATAGCCCTTTCCACGGCATTCTATTTTGTGCTTAGTGACACTTCTCCCCTTCAAGATGAACCGTAGGTCGCCCTCAAGGCAAGGGGTGGCAGTGAAGGAGCAAGGCGACTGAGCTGACGGGGTAGTATAACCTTTCAACGAAATCCGGAAGTTTCTTGTTTATTACACTCCGTGGTGAAATAAATTACACGACGGTGTGAAAACTTTTTCACCACGGAGTGAAATCAAAACTTGCACAAAGAAAAGAATGATTACCTTTGTGTATAGAGAAGAAGAACCGTGCAAAAGAAGACGAAACGACGGCTAATCATAGCCCTATTACTTATGCCTATCGTATTGCCATTAATGGCAATACTACTTCTTTATATCCCTTTCATTCAAGACTTTGCCGTCCAGACAGCCAGTGAGCAACTGAGCGAAGCTTTAGGAATGAAAATTCAGGTAGAAGAAGTTCGCCTAAAATTTCCTGCAGACATTTACATCAAGAACCTAGACTTTTCACAGAAAACAAGCGACAGCCTCTCCCATTCTTCTAGCAAACTCTCAGGACAAATAGAGGAACTATCAACAAGTCTACAGCTTGCCCCCCTAATCAATAGAAGAATTAGCCTTAAAGACCTAGATATTAGCAAGGCAAAAATCACCTATCAATATAGCCTAGGAGTAAGTCATCTATCGGCAAAAGTTAAACATCTGTCACTCAATGCTCTTGATTGTAGACTAGAGCAGGAGCAAGTTATTCTAGATATTTTCACAACAAAAGGTTTAGAACTTAACTATTCTGACCAAGGGAGTAGCCAAGCTGAGGATAGCACTCAAGCCCCAAAATGGGAAGTGAAGAGCAATATTATTAAGCTATTGGACAGCAAAGTATCCATTACAATGCCTCGGGATAGCTTGTATTTAAGGACAAATCTTAGTCATATAACACTAAACAACAATCATTTAGAGCTAGAGAATAAGCGTTTTAGCTTCGACAAGCTAGCATTAATCGCCCCCAAGCTTAGTTATGCCCAAGACAGAGGACAGAGCCAAACTCCGTATCTTGACTACCGACACATAGCTCTTCAAGACATAGAGCTGGACATCAGCGACTTTAGAGCTTCGGCAGAGCTAACTCCAAGCTTAGCTTTCAAGCTCAATAAATTTTCCCTCCAAGAGCGTTCTGGTTTCAGAATAAAGAACTTCAGCACCAAAGCGAAGATTAATCAAGAAGACCTACAACTAACAGACATTAAACTTAGAACACAGCATTCGACCCTAGACGGAGCAATAGAAGTAGCTTGGTCAATGCTTTCAAACCTTCAGACTGCCAAAACGAATATTCATAGCGAACTTAGTCTTTCACCCAAAGATATTTACCTATTAAGTGGCATTCGTCTATCCAAACTTATAGAAGACGTCGGAGGAGTGAATGGAGTAATTGCCAAACCTCGCTCAACAGAAGAGTGGACTGCTCCAATCAAAGCTAGCCTACAAGCGAGAGGTTCGCTTGAAGACTTGCAGATACAGAAATGCAAGCTTACGTGGCATAAGGTAATCAATGCCCAAGCACAGGGAAAAGTTTCCCTACTTAATAAAGCCAATAAACCCTCTGGAGATTTATCTCTCAGATTATTATGTCAAGAGAATGCTCAATCATTGCTCAAACTATTCCTAAGCGATGAAGCACTCAAACGCTATAATCTACCTGAGGGCTTAGATATTAGAGGAGATTTATCGGCAAGGGGTAATCGTTATCAAGCCAAACTAAGGGCAAAAGACCATCAAAGTCGTCTTGAACTAAAAGCTATATATCAGCACCACAGTGGGCTTAGTGATGTCAAGCTTCAGCTAGATAGCCTAAACCTCAAGCACTTCTTACCACAGGATAGCTTAGGTATTATTAGTGGAGCGATTAAGTTTAAGACTAATAGTTTAGACATCAAAAGACCAAAGAAGCTTCAAGCTCAAGCAAATATACACCTTGAGCAGATAGAATATAAAGGCAAAGCCTTAAAAGATATTACACTAGAAGGGCAACTTAATCAAGGAGCTTTGAGCCTTGCCTTAAACAGTTTTAACAAAGGTTTAGACCTAAGCCTCCTAATGGACGGCTTACTCCACAAAGATGGTCTAACAACGAGTCTGAACCTTGACGTGCAGGACTTAGATCCATATTATTGGCAGTTGGTAGCAATGCCTCTCTCAACTAAATTTAGACTACAAGGCGAATTATTCAGCAACCTAGACCTACAGCATCGCTTGGCAGTAGAACTTAGTAACATTAATCTCAAGATAGATGACAAAGAGCTTACGCCCGAAGAGATAAGGCTTCAGGCACAGACGACCCAGAAAGCTTGTAAAGCTAAGCTTAGCTCTGGGGACTTGCTCTGCGAGCTACAGCTATTTAGTCCTCTAGATAGCCTTCAGAGGCAGATAGATGAACTGCTTGCCTCAGCAGATGTTCTAGGGGAAGCAATGCTCTCGGAAAAAGAGTCCCTCCCCTATAATATCAAGAGCTTTCTTGCCCTTGCTCCAGAAGGGGAACTATCTCTCAGTATGGGTAAGAAAAATGCTCTTAGACCCTATCTAGCAAAGTTTAGAGTTTCTGCCGATAAAGCACAGGTGCAACTTTCAAACTCGCAAAAAACAGGCTTGAATGGTACTGTACACATTAGTAAAATAAGGCAGAATGCTCTACGCATAGATAGTATTACGGCAGAGCTAAAAAGCCTTGATTGGACTCTAGAGGATAAAGAACATCTAGCCATCGCAGTTGAGGTAGATAAGCGAGCTTTCCGTAAACAAAAGCCTTTTCGTATCGAAGCTAATATGGAGGGAGAGCTTGGAGCAGGACAATTGTCTATGAAAGTTTGGGGCGAAAACGAGGAAAAGCTACAGGATATAAGCCTAGAAACCAAGTGGCTTGGACGACAAATAAGAGTCGAAATCCCTCAAGAAGAGATTATCCTTGCAGGGCATAAGCTCAGCGTAAATGCTGACAACTTCATTCAGTTAAGTAAGGTCAGTAAATTAGTTGGGGGAAAACTAAATCTAGTAGGGACGAAGAGAGATGGCCTCTTCCTATCTGCCATTGATACGATTGCAGGCAAACAGCTCGGGACTATTCGCCTTAGTCAAATCGATTTAGCTAGCTACCTCTCCCCTTTCGCTCCTGAAGTTGGGGGACTACTTTCAACAGAGCTTAGCTACGAACGCACGGGAGAACTGACAGCTCTCCCAATGATAACAGGGGATTTGTCTATCAATGATTTGAGCTATGATGGGAAAGACCTTGGTTATTTTGCCTCAGCTCTCTTCTATCAACCACGTAACGACAGTTCACATTACTTAAATGCAGAAATTAGCTATGAAGGAGAGCAGAGCCTAAGTATTGACGGTATCTTCCGTCCAATGCACCCAACGAAAGAATTAGAATGCCGTATTGCTCTAATGGATTTCCCCTTAGTCTTGGCTAATCCTTTTATTTCGAAATTTGATATTGCCCTAATGGGGAAAGCTAGTGGACAATTAGCAATAGGAGGAACGCTCAAGAAACCATCTTACAACGGAGCAATACTGAGCAAAGAAGCAGGAGTAGATTTGAAGGCATATAGTTCTATGTTTGAGCTAGATAAGCAATCTATACATATAAATAATGGCACAATCCTTTTTAATAACTATGCCCTACTCTCACAAGCAAACCCGAATAATGCACTCTATTTGAATGGCTCTTGTAATTTGGTTAGCCCTAGAGGTGTCAAAACAAATATTAAGATTACTGCAGACGAGCTTTTACTCTTTGACACAGAAGAGGCTAAAGATGAGGTACAACTCCTCTATGGCAAATTACTTGCGTCGGCAAACCTACAGCTATTAGGCGAAGGCTCTGCCCTAAAACTCCGTGGAGATTTGAGCGTTAATAGTGGAACAAACTGCCATTATATAATGAAAGATAGTCCTCTCAAGCTAACGGATAATATGTCTGAAGTCGTTACTTTCTCTGACTTTACCGATACCCTCTTCCGAGCAGAGCCATTACTTCTTGACGGACAAGAGAGTGCAACAGACATTAATATTGGTATCATAATCGACCCTTCCGTGCGTTTCACAGTAGACCTTAATGCTGGAGGAGGCGACTTCTTGCAAACTAGTGGTGGTGGACAGCTACAGTTATCTTCTCTACCCTACGAAGATATCCAACTCGTTGGGCGTTATGAGATGAATGGAGCTGGGAAACTTCGCTATACAATGCCCGTCGTTGGACAGAAAACCTTCGAAATAGACCCAAACTCATATATTAGTTTCGACGGAGATATGCTTGACCCAACGCTCAAACTCAAGGCAAACTATAATATGAAAGCCAATGTTCCCGACGGAGATAAGAGCGAGAAAGTTAGTTTCGTCGTTAGTATGAAGGCTGAAAACAAGCTAGAGAACTTAGATTTATCCTTTGACCTCACTGCTCCCGAAAGCCTAAAAATGCAGAATGACATTCGTCGAATGACCAAACAAGAGCGAAATAAACAAGCACTATCCCTACTAACAACGGGGATTTATATCTCGAAAGGCAATAATAATCTGAATAACGCTCTGACAGCTCTACTAGAATCAAGACTTAATGCTGTAACAAACTCTCTACTCAAAGGGACAGACTTAAGCCTAGGAATGGAACTTAACGACGGAAGCAATGGTAACAGCTACACAAACTACACCTATAGCTTCAGCAAAGGTTTCTATGACGAACGCCTACGCTTCGTCATTGGAGGGAAAGTACAAGTAGGCAATAGTAATCGAAGTAATCGAGAACAAACATTTATCGACAACATTGCCCTGCAGTACCAATTAGACAAGAAAGCCCAGCGACATCTCAAGCTTTACTACAAACGTATTCTTGACGATATTCTAGAGGGAGAACATACAGAAACAGGCTTAGGCTTTATGATGAAGCATAAACTAAGACGCTTCTCTGATCTGTTCCACATATTCCAGAAGAAGAAAGCAAAGAAAAAAGTAAACCCCGTTAAGGTTCAAGACTTTAGCCTCCCTATAGAACAAGGAAGTAGTACGGATAAAGAAACAATCATACAATCAAGTCATTAAATAATGAAGGGAGTAAAACATATCTATTGGATAAGTAAGATTGTTAGGTTTTGCCTAGCCTTGTTAGTCTTATCGTCTTGTTCCATACGTCCTTATCAGAAAGCTAACGAAATCCTTTACCTCGGAATTAAGGATTTAACAATAAAAGATTCTGAAAACAAGGCTGATAATGAACAAGTGCTAAGCCTTGTAGAGGAGCAGTTGAGCTATGCTCCAAATAATGCTATCTTCGGAAGTTCGTTCTACCGTTGGCACTTACCTCTTTTTGCACCCTACCTCTATCTAAAGTATAATAAGAGCAAGTCCTTCTTTGGTAAGACTTTGCATCGCTTAGGTTCAAAGCCTATCTATATTGCTCAGGTTAATCCCTTGACAAGGTGTAAACTCACCGAACATTTACTCGGAGAGAATGGCTATTTTAGAGCAAAGGTTCAGCACAAGATTATTCCCTACAAAGGGCAGAAAGCAAAGCTCAGTTACCTAGTTGATTTAGGGACGGCATACACTTTTGATAGCATTCAATATTTGCCCAAACAAAGGCTTGGGGATAGTCTGATTTGGGAACAGCAAAAGAATAGCCAACTAAGCAAGGGGAAGCGTTTCAGCCTAAGTACACTGCAGAAGGAGCAAGAACGAATTAGCCGAGCCTTCAGAGAGAACGGCTTGTTTTACTTTACGCCCAAGGACATCCACTTCGAGGCTGATAGCCTAAACCACTCAGGGCATATAAGCCTCAAAACAAGCTATAGTCCTACAGTTCGCCCAAAGGCTTTTCGCCCTTGTTATATCCGAAATATTAACGTAAGACTTATTGAAGGTGATGAGTTTGCTCTTAGCCTTCCTTCCGATAGAAAACAGTTAGATAAAGGTATTAAACTTTTTTATGACCAACACTTTCCCGTTAGAAATAGCGTAATGAATAGTTGTCTAGCACTACGACCTGACAGCCTCTATCGCAGTAGTCAAGAAAAACAAAGCTTACAGCGACTTAATAAACTTGGTGCATTTACTGGGATTGAATTTAACTACCTCCCCGTTAGCTCTGAGAGAGATAGCTTAGGAAGAGAATTGTTAGACCTAAATATCCTCCTACAAGCAGATAAAGTGTGGGACACATCATTAGAAGCCCTCTTTAAGCTCAAGAGTAATGACTTCCTTGGACCAGGTTTAAGCCTCGGACTAGATAGACGTAATGCCTTCGGAGGAGGGGAAACGCTTTCGGCTCATTTATATGGAAGTTATGAATGGCAAACGGGGCAAGCCCCCTCTAGTACTTACACCTTATCAATCAATAGCTTTCAGCTTGGTCTAGAGTTTGCCCTAAAATTCCCTAGACTCCTATTGCCCAAAGCTTGGTTTCGTAACTACAGAGGAGATATGAGCACCATCTTCAAGCTCAGTGGAGATAAGGTACAACGTTCAGGTTATTATACACTTAATAACTTTGGTTTCTCAACAAATTATCTTTTCCAAAAGAGTCAGAAGCACAAGCATAATATAACCCCTCTTTCAGTTCACTATAATCAGCTTAGCCATATAAGCCCTGATTTTGCTAAAATCTTATTAGCAAACCCATCCCTTGCCCTAAGCTTTCAGAGCCAGTTAATCCCTCAAATAAGCTATGCTTACACCTTTCAAGATAAAATAGGAAAAAATAAAAAGCATATGTTCTTTAGCCACTCTACAATTAGTGAAGCAGGTAACCTTACAAATAGCATATATAGCTTAATAGATAAAGACACTCCCTCTGGAGAGAGTAAGAAGCTTTTCCGTGTTCCTTTTGCTCAGTTTGTCAAAGCAAGTACAGAACTTCGTTATGCTTATAATATAGACAGAAAGCAGACTCTTGCAACTCGTCTAAGTCTAGGAGCAATCTATAGCTATGGTAATATGCTAAGAGCCCCCTATATGGAGCAGTTTTACGTTGGTGGAGCTAATAGCATTCGAGCCTATACGGTACGAAGTATTGGGCCAGGGCGTTACCACAAGAAAAAAGAAAACGCCTATAGTTTTATGGATCACGTAGGCGAAGCCAAGCTAGAAGCAAATATTGAATACCGAGCAAAATTCATCGGAAACCTAGAACTTGCCACCTTCCTTGACGCTGGTAACGTTTGGTTATTAAGAAAAAACGAACGCCGAGAAGGAGCATCTATCGGAGAGATTAGAGATACAAAAGATTTTTTCAATCAAATAGCTGTGGGGACAGGGCTTGGTTTGCGTTATGATTTAAGCTATTTAGTTTTACGTTTTGATGTTGGCGTCGGTCTACATTTACCCTACGAAACTGAGCGAAAAGGTTGGTATAATATCCCGAATTTCGGAGATGCAATCGGACTACACCTATCTATTGGCTATCCATTCTAGGAGCAAGGCAATACACCTTCAGCTAGAATAATATTAGAAACAAAGGCAAAGAGTTGCATAATTAAAGAAAAAAACTTAACTTTGCAGTCGAAAATTTAGATTTTCATCGTTGGTGCCATAGCTCAGTTGGTAGAGCATCGGACTGAAAATCCGTGTGTCCCTGGTTCAAATCCAGGTGGCACCACAATAAAAGAGAGGTCAGTAAAATACAGATTTTACTGACCTCCTTTTTTATTTTTCTCGGTGTTCTGATTTGTGTTATTCGTATCAGTTAAAAAAGTTTCAGGGAAGACTTTAGAAAAAGTCACGGATAACTTTTTCAAAAATCACGGAACTTTTCAAAAAGTTATCGGGGAGTTTTTTTTAACAAAATTAGGACAAGTATAAACTTCTCATATTCAATATATTAAAAAGACTCTCAAAACCCTACATTCAGCTGTTCTGATTTGTGATATTTATTCAATGAATAAAACTCTTAACAAGGGTAATTTGTGGGGTTTTAGTCCTAGAGGATAAAGCTAGGAGAGGAAATTCTTAATCATTATGCCGTTTAATGGCAATTCTTTTTAGCTCAAAAAGACTCAAGAAAGAAGTATTTAATAGCTTTCTTCAAAGATATTCTCTATAGAAATAAGGCTATTTAACTTGTACTGCTTATCTTTGTTATAATAAACAATGTAAATTAAATATGAATAAGCCTAATAAGACTTTTATAGACACTAGTCGAGCGATGTTATTTTTCTTATTACAACGTCGTTGGTATTACTTTATCCTAGCTATTCTATTAGCTGGAACATATTTCTCCCTAAGGCGAGAAACCGTTGCAACCCCAACAAGAGAATATATCACAACCTATAAGGTTAAATATGCTAATTCTGGAGAATATCAAGTTGTCAGTCCCAACAAACGCTTGCACTGGGAAATGCAGAACCCTTATAGCCTCAATATTGCAAAGAAATACTTTGAGTCAACTAAAGTTATCGTAGATGCAGGAGCTTATATTAATTATACTGTAGAATATCGCCATCAAGGTTTAGATATTTATCCAAATCGTCCTGTTGAAGTTCGTTTTCTTGACCCTAAGATTACCCAATTTGACCAGTGGACGATGAGTCTAGAGCTGGATAGTTTGGGTGTTCTTGTTAAAGATTTAAGAGGAACTTACCTTGGAAAAGCTATAAAGAAACATAAGGAGTTTCACGTACCATATAACGTTGTAAGCGAGAGTCCTATTGGAGCAATGCTTATCAAGAAGCTTAAACCTAATAATAAAATTCGGCAGATAAAACTAAGAAAGATTAGCGAGGTTCTCGCCCAAGACAAGTATGACGGAAAGATGCGACGTTATACGGGAGGGGAAAATCTAATTGAAATGTTTTTAGTTTCGGACTGCTCTCCTGAGTTCGCTCACGACTTATATCAAGCTATTGGCAAAGCTTATAAGCACTATGCTTACAACTACTATATAACTGAACTACAGACCTATCTTGCTCGTCTATCTAAAGCGAAGGAGGAACTGAAGAGTGGAGAATTTACGCTTGCTGAGAGTCTGATACAAGTACCTAAACTGAAGCAGAAGTCTGTAGAGAAAGCTATTGAGCATATTGAAGATTTGGAAGCCAACGCTACTGCAAATGCCTTGGTTCTATCCCAAGAGAATATGTTAGAAATCCTTGATGATAATTATATTCGCAATCCTAAACAGATTGTTACCCCTCGAAGATATATTCCCTATCTTGCTCTACTGATTTTCCTAGTTCTCCCTTTGTTCCTACTACTTCTAGAATGCGTCTTACGAGATTGGTTATTAAATAGCTCAACCCTACCTGAAGACTGGAAAGAACAGGGGAAAATCATAGAATATACAGGCAAAAAGGATGAATTAGCAAGCTATCTTAGCCAACGCTACATCAAAGAGCAACTACTTGCTACTAAGGAGAAAACCTTAATCATTGGCTCAGTAAAAGGCTCTAGAATTAATGAGCTGATTTTTGAAAATAATAAGGACTTTGACCTAATTGTAGCTTCTGACTACTCAGATGTCCAAAGTCAGTTAGCTAAATTAGGTGAGCGAAAAGAGCATTTGATTATTATAACTAATATAGTTGAGGTCGTAAAACTTCAAGAGCAAATCAAAGGAAGTATCGGCTTTGCTCTCAAACCATTTGCTGTTAGTCATAAAGTCGTTGAGCAATTATCTGAAGTCTGCCGACACTTAAACCTCAAACCAATAATATTTTGGTCAAAAAGCATTTAGAAACCATTCAAAACAATAAAACAATGTCTATTATCAGAAGTATTTTAGATACAGACCTATATAAGTTTACAACGAGCTATGCCTATAGCAAACTTTACCCTCGTGCTATGGGACAGTTTCGCTTTATTGATAGGGCAAGAACAACTTATCCTGAAGGTTTTGTAGAACGAATGAACGAAGAAATTCAAGCAATGTCCAAGCTTGCACTAAGCAAAGATGAAATGAATTTCTTAAATCAAGAGCTTCCTTACCTCCCTCCGACCTATATCGACTTCCTAAGAGGGTTTCGCTATGACCCTGAGGAGATTAGAGTAGGACTTGACAAAGACGGACACTTATCTATAGAAGCAGAAGGACTGCTCTATCGTGTTACACTTTGGGAAACACCAATCTTAGCATTAGTTAGTGAGCTATATTATCAAATGCTTAATGCCAAGCCAGATATGAGTTTCGCAGAGAATGCCGTGATTGCCAAGGCTAAACGCCTAAAAGAAGAGGGTGTAACTTTCTCAATGTTCGGTATGCGTAGACGTTTTAGCTTTGATGTTGAGAACAGAATGACAGAACTTCTCAAGAAACATTCAGGCGATAGCTTCTTCGGGACAAGCAATGTCTATATCGCCTATAAACAAGGTTTGAGAGTATCAGGGACACATCCACACGAATGGGTGCAGTTTCACGGAGCTTTGTTTGGCTACAAGATGGCGAACTATATGGCAATGGAAGATTGGATTAACGTCTATGATGGCGACCTAGGAACAGTGCTTACTGATACTTATACGACTGATGTTTTTATGCGTAACTTTAGTAAAAAGCACGCAATGCTCTTTACAAGTCTAAGACACGATAGTGGCGACCCTCTAACATTTGCCGACAAGGTTATTGCTCGCTATCAAGAGCTGAGAGTAGATCCTAAGATTAAGTATATCATTTTCTCTGATGGACTAAATACAGAGAAGGCAATCAAGATTGCAAACCATTGCAAAGGACGTATTGGCGCAAGCTTTGGCATTGGAACAAACTTCTCTAACGATGTCGGCGAGCATATCCAGCCAATGAATATAGTGATGAAGCTATGGAAATGTAAGATGACGGAAAAAGATCGTTGGCACCCTTGCGTTAAACTAAGTGATGTAGCAGGTAAGCATACGGGCGAACCTGAAGAGATAGAACTAGCTCAACGTACATTAGATTTATTATAGAAGTAAGCTTAAACAGTATAACGCCCCAAAAGTCCTAGACTTTTGGGGCGTTATACTGTTTAATATCTTTAGTAAGAAAATATAGACTTATGTGCCAAAACATAATCATAATAAGTAAACAAAAAAAGAGAGTCATTAGACTCTCTTTTTCTTCGTCGGGATACCAGGATTCGAACCTGGGACCCCCTGCTCCCAAAGCAGGTGCGCTAACCGGACTGCGCTACATCCCGAGCTTTTTCTCTTTTGCTCTGCAACTAAATAAGAGAAAAGAGAGAAAGCAAAAAAACTTTCTCTCTTTTCTAAGCTTCTTAAGAATTAGGTTTAATTCCTATAGATTGTCCTTCTCGATATCTTTGAAATATCTATATGTTCCAACCTTAAGTTCTTCACAAGCTGCCTCATCACAGACGATGATACCGTGCTTGTGCATTTGAAGAGCTGTAATTGTCCACATTTGATTAACAGCTCCTTCTACTGCTTGTTGCAAAGCACGAGCCTTATTGTGTCCATTAACCAAAATCAAAACCTCTTCAGCATCAAGGATTGTTCCTACGCCGACAGTCAAAGCAGTCTTTGGTACTTTATTCACATCATTGTCGAAGAAACGTGAATTTGCAATAATTGTATCAGTAGTCAAGGACTTGATACGTGTACGAGAACTAAGCGAAGACCCAGGTTCGTTGAAGGCAATATGACCATCAGGACCGATACCTCCTAGGAATAAGTCAATCCCTCCAGCACGACGCATTGCTGTTTCGTACAATTCACATTCAAACTCTAAGTCCTCTGCATTTCCGTTTAGGATATGTACATTCTCAGGAAGAATATCGATGTGACTGAAGAAGTTATTCCACATAAAAGAGTGGTAACTCTCAGGGTGATCTTCTGGTAAGCCAATATACTCGTCCATATTGAACGTGATGACGTTAGCAAAAGACACACGACGCTCTTCGTAAGCCTTAATCAACTCCTTATACAAACCAAGAGGCGATGAACCCGTTGGCAGACCAAGTACCATAAAAGGCTTTTCGTTTGTTGGGATAAAGCTATTTAGCTTATCAACCACATAGTCAGCAGCCCATTTAGAGAGGCTCTGATAATCATTCTGGATAATTAATCTCATTTTACGTTCTATTTATTGTTAGTTTATTTATACTTATCAAATTTATAGCTCTTAATCTGTGAGTTTTTTAGCGACCTCTTGTCCTAACTGCCAAGCTTCATCAATAACAGCCTCAAGATCTGCCATCTTTAGTTCTACCGACGAGCCAATCATCTCCCAGCCCATCTCTTGAGCAAAAGGCTTGAGTTTCTTCACAGAGGCAGGAGCCCAAGAGAAAGAACCAAATATTGCATAAAGACGATTTTTGATATCTCTTATTTTAATTAGATTTAGCATATTTTCTATTGGACTAAAGAGTTCCCCACAATAAGTTGGAGAGCCAATAATAACTGCTTTATATCTAAAGATGTCGCAAAGGATTTGAGAGGAAGTACTCTTACTGACGTTGTGGCAAACAATCTTCTTTACTCCAGCCGAGGCAAGGGATTGAGCAATAACATCTGCTACCTGCTCTGTATTGCCATACATAGAGCCATAGAGCAGAACAACCCCATCTTCACCTTCATAGCGACTAAGTTTCTCATAAACATCTCTTGCTTGCTCGAAGTGTTGCTCTGTCCAAACGGGGCCGTGTGTCGGGCAGACGAACTTTGGTGCAATCTCAGCCTTGTCCATATTCTTTAGCACCTTCTGAACAAAATTGCCATACTTACCAATAATGCAAGAGTAATATCTATGCATTTCCTCTAGAATATGCTTAACGTCACATTGATAGTCGAAGATATGCCCGTGCAAAGCTCCGAAAGTTCCAAAAGCATCAGCAGAGAAAAGTGCTTTGTTTGTTTCTTCAAAAGTAAACATCACCTCTGGCCAATGCACCATAGGAGCTAGAACAAAAGAAAACTTAAACTTCCCTAGTTCAAGCGTCATTCCCCCCTTAACTTCCAGTAGGTTGTCCTTAATCTGGTGAAAGCCTTCAAGCATTTGAAAGGTTTTCTTATTACCTATAATCTGAACATTGGGATAACGCTGACGCAATAAACCGATAGCTCCTCCGTGATCAGGCTCAATATGATTGACGATTAGATAATCAACAGGGCGTTCTCCTAGGATACGTTCAATCTTATGAAAGAAAACATCAGAATAACAGACATCGACCGTATCAATAAGCACAGTTACATCATCAACAAGGAGATAGGAATTATAAGAAACTCCTTCAGGCAATGCCCACATATTCTCAAAGAGTTCCTTATTTCGGTCATTAACCCCAACGTAATAAATATTGTCGGATATTTTGGGAGCTGTGTACATAAGTCTTAGATTTTAAGGTGTATTACGATTTGGCTTGTTCCAGAGGCTTACGATAAGCTTGCACCATCAAGTAAATACCTACAAGAACGAATGGGATACTAAGCAATTGTCCTTGGTTCAGACCAATACTTGCTTGCATATCAATCTCCCACGCCTCTTGTACATTCTTAATGCTCTCAATAAGTAGACGTGCAGAAAAAATCCCCGTTAGGAAAAAGCCAACAATAAGTCCCGAATAGCGACGTGCAGCATCACGCTTCCAATAGAGCCACATACAGCCAGCAAAAACTAAGAGATAAGCTAAGGCTTCATAGATTTGCGTTGGGTGGCAACCGACTGATAAGTCAGGAACTAAATAATGATATTCCCTCGAACGAAGGAAACGAAAACCCCAAGGCAAGTCCGTAGGACGACCAAAGATTTCGCTATTCATCAAGTTCCCTAAGCGAATAAAGGCAGCAGCTAATCCTGTAGGCACGGCTAATCGATCTAGTGTCCATAGAAGAGATTTCTTTGCTACATTACGAGAGAAGAGCCAACAAGCGAAGATTACACCGATTGTTCCTCCGTGACTAGCTAAGCCACCCTCCCAGATTGCTAATATTTTAGATGGGTTAGCAAAGTAGTACTCGGGATTATAGAATAAAACGTGTCCAAGTCTAGCACCTATCACCGTTCCTAGAACGACATAGATATAAAGCGAATTCATCCATTCAGGATCAAGCTTCTCCTTCTTCCAAATACGTTCTTCAATAGCAGGTCCAAGAATGAGCAAGCCCATCGCAAAAAGCAAACCATACCAACGTATTTCACGTCCAAAAATCTCAAAGATTGCAGGAGCAACGTTCCACGTGATAGCACTTAGCATTGTGAGTTATAAATTAAAAGTTAAGCATTAAGAGTTAAGAATTATAACTTAAGAGTTACGAGTTAGTTTTCCAGTGTCAGCCAACTCTTAACTCTTAAGTTATAAATTTCAACAGTGATTAGCAAAGTTTTGCAATCCATTCCTCTCTATCCCCTGGAAGAAGGTCAATTACAGGAATCTCTTGCATTGTGTAGCACGCAGAAGACAAACGCTTAGACGCTCTAGCACAAGACACAAGGATTTGAGCTGTAAGTGCTGGGTTATTAATCTTCATATTGAACTCAAGCAGTTGGTTTTGCGTCTTACCCGAAACGCCCTTGCGTGTCATATTAACGCCGTGTCCCATATCAATGAGTTGGTCTACAGAATCCACTACACTTACGTGCGTTTCGTCGTGTCGGAAGTAGTCATCAGATTTAATTGCCGAGATTACTTCATCAGCCTTATAGCCATCTTCAAGTTCAATATATACCATACGACGATGAATGCTTGTACCTGTTGGGATAGTCATTGATAGAGCCTTCTTAACACCTGCAACAGCCTTTACAGCTACTGTATGCCCCATACTCATCCCTGGACCAAAGTTTGTGTAAGTAATCCCCTTTGGAACGATTGCTTCCATTAGCGTACGTACTACAGAATCACTCCCTGGATCCCAACCAGCAGCAATAACAGCAACGGCATTATGCTCCTTCGCCTTAGCACCAAGAGAACGACGAAGAGCAACAATATCTCCGTGAATATCAAAGCTATCTACCGTATTGATACCAAGAGCTAGAATTTCAAGAGCGGCCTCTTCCACCTTACGTGTAGGCGTACAAAGCACAGCCACGTCAACGTCTTCAAGTTCCTTAATACTTGCCACAACCTTATATGGAGTTAGTTCGTGTGGCACATCACTTGGATTACGTCTGATGACACCTGCTACTTCAAAGTCCTCTGCAGCCTCTAGAGCCTCTAATGTATAACGTCCAATATTACCATAACCTACAATCGCTGCTCTTATCTTTTTATTTTCTACCATTTCTTCTTTTTTGTTTATAGAAATCCCTTAATATATGATGTCTTAGAAGTGTATAATTCACTCTACTAAGCAATATCACAAAGATAAGAAAAGATAATAAATTACCCTAATTATAAATAGGTACACACGCTTAAATCTTGCAAAAAGGCACTCGTGTCCTACATAAATTTTCTTTTTAAATAGTAATCCTTCTTTTTGAAGTAATAAAAACACCACCTTGCTTTAAGGGCAAGCTTTTATTCGGGCATTAAGGAGGTAGTCCACGGCAACAAGCGAAGAATATGCTAAACGAAGAACTGTTTAAGGGGATAATTAGTTAGCGTAAACCTAGAAATAAACTAGATACTTTAGGACACAAAAGTTCTACTAAGGAGGAAAACTTCTTGATTACACTCCGTGATGAAATAAATTACACGCCCGTGTGAAAAGTTTTTCACGCCGTGGTGAAATCAAAAAAAAGAGGGGACATTCTTAAGGCTTTTCCATATAGGAATAAAAAAGAGAGCCTATGCCTAAATAGACACAAGCTCTCTCATTGCAATTAATTTTGAGAAGATTTACTTCTTCAGAGCATCTCTAATTTCTTTAAGAAGAACGATGTCTGCTGGGTCTTCCTTAGGAGCTGGAGGAGCTGGAACTTCTTCCTTACGCATCTTATTAATCATCTTAACCATCATAAAGATAACTAGTGCAATGATTAAGAAGTCAAATGATACTTGAATGAAGTTACCATAAGTCATTGCAATCTCTTTGATTGCTGGCGTAACAACGGTTCCATCTGTACCAACAACAGCGTCTGCAGCTGAACGAAGCACAAGCTTGTGGTCAGTAAAGTTTGCTCCTGTCAAATAACTAATCGGAGGCATAATAATATCATTAACAAATGATGTTACAATCTTACCGAAAGCAGCACCGATAATGATACCAATAGCCATATCCATTACGTTGCCTTTGACGGCAAATTCCTTAAATTCTTTTACGAAACTCATAATATACTTTTTTTTATCCTTAAATATGTTTATTCTATACAAAGATAATATTTTATCTCAGAATAAAGAATAAAATGTAAAATTTACCACAAAACAGCAAGCTAGTCTTCTGCTTGGAACATTGGATCCCAAGGTGGAAGCATTGTTGCTTTTTTCTTCAAGAGAGGACGTAGTTTTTCCGTCAAGAACTGTTTCTCCACCACTACACGGAAGGTATAAGCATCGAACCATTCGTCCGTCATAATGAGGTGTCCTTTATAACCATTACTCGCCCCCCAACTATTCTCAACCATCCACTTCGTTGGTTTGCCCTTAGCATCTAAATCAACAGCCATAAGTGTCATTGCGTGTGTAGAACCACTATCGCCAGTCTGAATGCGTTCACGCTTCGTCATATCAAGCTTAATACCCAAAACGGCTTCATAGTCATTATTATCCAAGCTAAGAATACCACGCTTTCTGTCAAGCTCTTTCCCCACATCACAGCTGTAGTACATCATTCGTCCTCCCTTAATAGAGTTTATAGCGACAGCCTTCAAGTCTTCTATTGGCACATTGATATAAGTCCAGTTCTTACCATCATAGAGATGTCTATCATACTGAATTTGATAAGTCTTATAGAAAGGACGGCTAGGGTCATTCATTATCATCACGTACTGCTCACGCAAATCACGTCCGATAAACTCGTCATAGAAAGACTTTGGCGTATATTCTTTCGTACTAATAGCCTTCCCTTTAGCATCTCTTAGGGTATATATAAACTTTGTAGGAGGTTCGCCTAGGTTAAGCACAAGCAGACGATAGATTACTTCCAAGGCTTTAAGCTTTTGTTGCTCTAGAGCTTTGAGCGATGCCCCCTTCTCTGATGCTTCACGAATGCGAATACCAGTCTGTCGAAGTATCTTAGCTATCATAGAAGAAAGCTTGCGTGTATTATTACTATTAACCGTTTCAGGCATAATCTCCGAAGGAACGACTCCATACTTTACAAGGTTATCCGAAACACCTGTAAACTGACCTCCATCGCCTATTGGGTGACGAAAAGCCCAAGCAACAGTTTGGTCATCAATAGCTTTCTTGCGTGTATCAATGATAATTTGCAAGAAAAGGTTAGACTTCTCTAGCTGATCCCAAAAGAATGAATAGTTATGTGAGAAAAAGAATTTTCCAGCCTTATTCTTACTCATTAGTTCTGCACGAAGAACGTTCAAGCCTGTAAAGAGCCAACAGCGACCACTTCTCTCTTGATTTGCAATCCCTTTGCTCTTTACTTGGTGAGAGAACTCTCCATTTGGACGTGTACGTAGCTCACTATTAGTAAAGGTCATTCCATTCTTCTGAATAGCATTTCGCAAAGCACGCTCCGAAGGTGTATTCTTATAACTAGCTCGTAACTCTTTAATTGTCTTAAGGCTTAGTCCACCCTTTTCCCCTTTCTGAGCAAAAGTCATTGGAACAACAGCCAAAACTGATAGGGCAATACCCAAAATTCTTCGTTTCATCATATTTTTTTGTATTTGAATAAGTTAATCTTACCAGCAAAGATAGTAAAAGCTTATCTAATTAGTTAAAATAGTCCTTACTAAATATAATTAGCAAGATAGTCCGTAAAAAAGGAGCTTTTTAAGCTAAAAATATTATCTTTGAGAAGGACACTGCAAAAGATAAAATATGAAATTAACGGATAATTGGTTTACAGCACTTAGCGAAGAGAATGGACAGCTCGTATATGTTTCAGGAAGAAAAGACCTAGAAGCCTTTAGACAAAAAGGAGCATTACGCATTCGTGCCGAGATTAAATGGAGCTATTCTGCAGATAGCACAGGTATGCCCGAGGCTAAAGAGGGAGAGCTTATCGCTGAAGTAGAAGAAATACTCCGTCGAGCAATGGAGAAAGATAAACTCGCTATTCTTACGGGAAATTATACTGGTGCTGGAGCGAAATATTGGGTTTTCTATACAAGACATCTGCCTTCTTTCGGTGAAAGATTAAATGATTGCTTGGCTAAATATGAACTTCTTCCCCTCGAAATACAATGTGAAGAAGACCCCGACTGGGAAGAATACAGCGATATGCTAACGCCTGAAGGAAAAGAAGATAACGATTAAGCAAGAGAGAATATCAATTGATAAAACAAAATTAATAGGGTAAAACTATGACAGCATAGTTTCTTGCTGTTGTTAATCCATATAAGAGATTGTACTTTTGTACTTGTAAGTATTAAATAATAGAAACATTAAAATAAAAAGAAATGAGTATCATTAACAGTAAAATGCCGGAATTTAAAGTTCCTGCTTATCGCAAAAACGAAGGATTTATCGAAGTAAGCAACGAAGACCTAAAAGGTAAGTGGTCAGTTTTCTTCTTCTATCCTGCTGACTTTACTTTTGTTTGCCCAACAGAGCTATCTGACCTTGCAGACAATTATGAAGAATTCAAGAAACTAGGTGTAGATATCTACTCTGTAAGTACAGACTCTGAGTTTGTTCACAAAGCTTGGGCTGATGCAACAGAAACAATCAACAAGATTGAGTACACAATGCTTGCAGATATTCGCTTTGAACTAGCTCGTGCAATGGACGTTCTAATTGAAGAAGAAGGTAAAGCTCTACGTGGAACTTTCCTATTTAATCCAGAGGGAGAAGTGAAGATTGCTGAAATCCACGATTTAGGTATCGGTCGTGATGCACAAGAATTAATTCGTAAGATTAAAGCAGCTAAGTTCGTTCACGAAAATCCAGGTCAAGTTTGTCCAGCTAAGTGGAAAGAAGGAGAAGCTACATTGAAGCCAAGCATCGACCTTGTAGGTAAGATTTAATCACCCTACTTTTCAGAAGATTTTTTCTAATGAATAGGCAGGAGGTTGAGAAACTTTCTGCCTATTTATTATAAAATTAAATGCTAACTATTTAAGATGAAACTAGAACAATCAATGCTTGAGCAGTTGAAAGCCATCTTTTCAGCTCTCGAGAATAACTATACATTAAACGTTTTTGCAGATAAATCTTCGGATAAAGGGAAAGATTTGTTTGAAATGGTAGAGGACTTCTGCTCTACAAGTGAGAAACTTACAATGAATTTCATCAAGGATAGCCGTCTTCGCCTTGAGGTTCTACGCAACAATGAAGCAACGGGAATTGCCTTTCGTGGTATTCCTACAGGGCACGAGTTTACGAGCTTAATCCTAGCTATCTACAATGCTGATGGGAAAGGAAAGAACTTCCCTGACGAAGCAATTATCAATCGTATCAAAAGTCTCAAAAATGAAACTCAGATAACGACATACGTTTCGCTCAGTTGTACGAATTGTCCTGACGTGGTGCAGAGCCTAAACCTCGTTGCTCTCTTGTCAGATGGTAAGATTAAGCACGAAATGGTAGATGGAGCTATCTATCAAGAAGAGGTAGAGAAGTTAAATATCTCTTCTGTTCCCTCTGTTTATATTGGAGAAGAAGTCTTGCACATTGGCAAGAGCAACCTTGGGGAGTTGCTCAGCAAACTGGAAGAAAAACTAGGCAAAGACTCAAGCAATATCAAGGCTATTCGCAAGGAATATGACCTTATCGTTGTCGGAGGAGGTCCAGCAGGCGTAACCTCCGCTATCTATTCAGCACGCAAAGGTCTTAAAGTAGCACTTCTTGCTGATAAGATTGGAGGACAGGTTAATGAAACGACAGCTATCGAGAACCTTCCTTCTGTTCCCCAAACAACAGGAACAAAGCTTGGTTCTGATCTAAAAATTCACGCAGAAGAATACGCTATTGACATCTACGAACAGCGTCTAGTAGAGCGTTTGGAGCTATTAGATGAAAACTTAAAAGCCGTTCATACTTCAATGAAAGAAGAGTTTATTGCTCCACAAGTAGTTCTAGCAACTGGAGCAGCTTGGCGTAAGCTTGGTGTCAAGGGCGAAGAGGAATATATCGGTCGAGGCGTTGCTTTCTGCCCTCACTGTGATGGTCCTTTCTTCAAAGACAAAGATATTGCTGTCGTTGGTGGAGGCAATTCAGGCATTGAAGCAGCTATTGACCTTGCAGGTATCTGTAGAAAGGTAACAGTTCTTGAGTTTGCTGATACGCTAAAAGCTGATATTGTTCTTCAGAATAAGCTCAATTCTCTAGCAAATGTAGAAGTCTTTAAAAGCGTTGCGACACAGGAAGTTTTGGGAGATGGGGCTAAGGTTAAGGGACTAATGGTTGCACCTCGCAATGGGGGCGAGCCTTTTGAATTAGCTCTTGATGGTGTATTTGTGCAGATTGGTCTTGCTCCGAATACAGCTTTTGTTGATGGCGTTATAGAACGCAACCGAATGGGAGAAATTGTAATTGACGAGCGTTGTCGCACTTCTGTTGATGGTATTTATTCGGCAGGTGACTGCTCTACAGTTCCATACAAACAAATTGTCATTGCTATGGGAGAAGGAGCTAAGGCAGCCTTAACAGCTTTTGATGATCGTATCCGTCAGCAGGGATAAATAATACTGATTAGATAGGAAAATGAGAGGGGTTTGTTTAATACAGACTCCTCTTTCTTTTTTTGTAAGTCAAAGATTATCATTATCTTTACACTATGAAAAAGTATATTTTAGCCTTTATAATGTTGCTCTTCTCTGTAGGGGCAAAGGCACAGTTTAGCATCTCAAACACCTCTTCAAGCCCAATCTCCAAGTGGGTATTTGGAGGGACTGCTGGAGCTGGATTTTTGGGAGGCGATGGTTTCTCAATATCTGCAACTCCAACGATTGGTTATAAACTTACTCCCAACTTAATCGGAGGGCTTAGTGGGACATTGTCTTATCAGAAAGATAAATACAGCAAGTCCTCCATTTGGGGTTTTGGACCATTCCTAAAGTACTACTTTGGGCGTTCGTTCTATGCTTCGGCAAATTACCGATACTACTTCATCAACCAAAAGATTAAGAACTCGGGAAGTAAGTTTGAGAGAGAAGAAGGAACTCTAAATATTGGAGGAGGCTATATCCAGCACTTAGGAGGAGGCACTTTTCTTGAAATTGGAGCGACTTATAATGTTTTATATAAAGAAGACAACTCTATTCTAAGAAGTCCCTTCACACCCTATGTAGGGGTTATCATCGGCTTATAGAGCGTACACATTCTAGCAAGGAGGCATTGTCAAGATTTTTATTTTGACAATGCCTCGTTTCATTTAGGCTTTTTTGACAGTAAGATAACTCAAAGTTTAACATTTCACCACGGGGTGAAATTAATTACACGACGGCGTGAAAAGTTGAACTCGGAATTAATATGATTACAGCAACATTTTAGGCTTATGTGCCAAAATTGTGGCTGGGAGGTGTTGTATCTTTGTGTTATATAGAGAATTACAACACTTTATAAATTATGAGTAAAAAAAATGC
>PDWI01001922.1_pt1 | contig 49844 bp, 45 predicted proteins | sample 1430891 | NCBI WGS metagenome assembly PDWI01 (sample SAMN01162508, study PRJNA174530) | Oral metagenome, whole genome shotgun sequencing project. | biome: Marine environment; feature: Marine mammal; material: Swab sample of the gingival sulcus; isolation source: swab sample of gingival sulcus...
GAATAGTTCTTCTAGTGCTAAAACTTATATGAAATTTCAAAATCACTTATTAAATAGTGATGATAAGGATAATAGTATATGTGCATTAGTTGAGATTATAGCAAAAGAAAGCCAAGATAAAGAATGGATTGTAACTGTTGATAAAGTTAAGCAAAAGCCTAATGATAGATTAAGACGAATTTCAATCGATAAATTTTATGAAATAGTTACAGGAGATAAAGAGGCATTTAAAAAATTATGTGTCCAACTACCTATAACCATTGAAAAGATAATAAGTGAACAAGATGTTCTTAAATTTCAAGAAGATACAGTAATCGAGGAACTATTAGATATGGACAGGGATATACTAATGGCTTTATATAAATTAGCATTTAAAACTTATGAGGGTTTTGAATGAAAGTAATTGCTTTTACAGATGAGGTAATAAAAGTTGTTTAAGTTTAATTTAACATATACTAATTTTTTGATAAATATAATGAGACGTTAACTAATAAGTTAGCTGATTATATGTATAAAAAAATATTTACTTAATACTTACACTTAATATTGCAATTTACCCTAGAAAATAATTTGCAAAAAAGTGTTGAACTTATACTCAATTTTTGGTAGAATATATTTGCTTGTTTTATAAAGACCTTTTAAAAGGAGGTGCAACAAATGGCAAAGAGATGTGAAATCTGCGGTAAAGGAAAAATGTTTGGAAACTCTGTATCACACGCAAACAATCATAATAGACGTACTTGGACGCCTAATCTAAGAAGAGTTAAGGCTATTGTTAATGGAGCTCCAAAAAGAATCCGTGTATGTTCTCGCTGTCTGCGTAGCGGAAAAGTTGAACGTGCGATATAATCTAAATAAAATAAGATAATAAGATGGAAAAAGCTCCAAAGTCATTAACTTAGGAGCATTTTTTATTTTTTTGTTTATTCGCAACCAGCACAGTATATACAATTTGACGAGATGATTTTGAGATGTTAGCTAGGCGACAATCTTATTTAGCGAAGTTATTTTCACAAAACGACGAGTGCGATAGATAAAATGCTATGGGAGTTGGGAGTTTACTCACAAAATTCACATAGCATTTTAGATTTCATAAGAGTGTTAAATGATGAGTAAATCCATTAGGATTTACGAATGTTAAACACTCTTTAGCACTCATTTACTTATATACATCGGAGTGTGCTTGTTGCACATGACCGAAAAGTTTATTCGAAACCAGCTAAGTAGACACCATTTGACGGCTAATTTTGAGATGGTAGCTAGGCGACAAGAGAAAGTTTGAAAGGAGCGTACTAAATGTACGTGACTGAAAACTTTACTCGCGGTCAACGACGCTAACGCTCAAAATTAGCCGTCAAATCGGGGCGACGCTCACGAGTAACCTTATAAGCCTCCCCTCTTCTCCACTTTTCAATATTAGCGTGATGACCTGATAGCAAAACTTCTGGTACTTTCATACCTTCAAACTCAAGAGGACGTGTGTATTGTGGATATTCTAGTAAACCATTAGAATGACTTTCATCTATTAATGACTCTGAGGTTCCTAAAACTCCATCTATTAACCTTACTACGCTATCTATAAGAACCATGGCGGGAATTTCACCACCTGTTAGAACATAGTCTCCGATAGAAATCTCATCTGTTACATATTTATCTATAAACCTTTGATCCACACCTTCATAATGCCCACATACAATGTGTAATGACTTCTCAGATGAAAGTTCAACTGCCATATTGTGAGTAAGGACTTTTCCTCTGGGCGACATATATATGACACGAGAATCCTCTGTCCATCCAGTGGCTAGTAGACTCCGTTTTAAAGGAGGAGCTTGCATAAGCATCCCCGCACCTCCACCATAGGGAGTATCATCTACACGACCATGCTTATTTCCCGCTTCATCACGAATATTAAACATATTTACATTTACGTAATTTTCACGAATCGCTCTACCTATTATGCTTTCTGTTAAAAATCCATCAAACATTTTAGGAAAAAGAGTCAATACAGATATATCCATTTCTTCCTCACAATTTATCCCGTCTCCAAATATAGATAATATTATTGTGCATAAAATATCATCATTTACAATATAATATAATTTATAATAATTTGTTAATATTTATAAACTACTCAATCATACCTTCTATTAATTCAACCATAATCTTCCTGTTATCATTATCTATTTGTTTTACAAATTCTTTAACACTTGGAATCATACATGATTTGTCATTTCCTAAATCAACTATAATAATATCTTGAGCCACTCCTTGATTTACATCGACAATTGCGCCAATTTTACCCAAGTTATTATCTATTACATCAAATCCTATTATATCACTATAGAAATATCCATCTTCCTCTGCAATTTCGCCTTTTAAAGCAAATACTAAATGATTTTTCATTATTTCAACATCTTCTATTTTATTAAATCCTGCAAAACAGGCTAAAACCATATTTTTCTGATAACGAATCCGCTCAATTTCTACGACTTTCCCCTTTTGTTTAAGTTCATCATCAGAGACAGTATTTTTATATTCTCTTGATATATCGGCATTATGGCTGATTGTCAAACTTTCTATAAAATCAAAATCCTCTTTCGGATTAAGATAAGGATATATTTTAACCTCACCTTTAAGCCCATGGGTATTTACAATTTTCCCTACGCAAATATATTTTGTATCCTCTGTAAGCCTCATAATCTCTCCATTATAAAAATTAATCACTTTATAAAAGGGCAAAAGCCCGAAAACAAGAAAACTTGTCCACAGGCTTTTATTGAATAATTTCAACTACTACTCTTTTATTTTCTTTTGTTGCAGCAGCTTTAACTACCGTACGAAGTGCCTTTGCTATACGTCCTTGTTTCCCAATCACTTTACCCATATCATCAGAATCAACTTTTAATTCAATGATAACTGATTGAGAACCTTCAACTTCTTTCACTTCAACGGCTGATGGATTATCCACCAAAGCCTTCGCAATTGTTTTTACCAATTCTCCCATAATTACACTCTCCTGTTATTCTTTATCTAGCTTGTCATAAACACCATGTTTTTTAAACAACGCACGAACTGTATCAGTAGGTTGAGCGCCATCATTAAGCCATTTTATTGCTCTATCGTCTTTTATCATAATGTCAACAGGATCCGATATTGGATTATAATATCCTATTTCCTCTATAAAACGTCCATCACGTGGAGACCTAGAATCCGCCACTACAAAACGATAAAAAGGTCTTTTTTTAGAACCCATTCTTCTCATTCTAATTTTAACTGCCATTTAATCACCTCCTCATTATTAATTATTTATTGTAAAAACGGCAAACCAAATCCACCTCGTTTACCCTTTTTAGCCATACCTGAAAGTTGCTTCATCATCTTTTGAGTCTGCTTAAACTGCTTTAAAAGACGATTTACATCTTGTACCCTTGTTCCGCTACCAGCTGCTATTCTCTTTTTTCTACTAGCATTTATAATGCTCGCATCAGAACGTTCCGCCAAAGTCATCGATTGTATAATAGCCTCCACTTTGACAAATTCTTTATCATCTATATTTATATTTTTTAATGCCTTAGAATTCATACCTGGCATCATTCCAAGCAAATCGCTCAAAGGTCCCATATTTTTCATCTGTTGCAATTGATCTAAGAAATCATTAAAATCAAACGATGCCTTTCTAATCTTTTCTTCCATTTCTTTAGCTTTTTGAGCATCAATGTTTTGTTGTGCTTTTTCAATAAGAGTTAGCACATCTCCCATTCCCAAAATTCTCGATGCCATTCTATCTGGATAAAAAGGCTCTATATCCGATAATTTTTCTCCTATACAAGCAAATTTAATAGGTGTTCCCGTAACCGCTCTAACTGATAAGGCAGCTCCACCACGAGTATCACCATCTAGTTTAGTCATAATAAGACCATCTAACTCAAGTTTTTCATTAAATGTATGAGCCACATTAACTGCATCTTGACCAGTCATGGAATCTAAAACCAAAAGTATTTGCTTGGGATTTACCGCTTCCTTAACTCTGCTGAGTTCACTCATCAATTCATCATCAATATGAAGTCTACCAGCAGTATCAATTATAATAACGTCATTTCCATGCTTTAATCCATGTTCGTATCCCGCTTTGGCAATTTTTTCTGGTGCAATTTTATCTCCCATATCAAAAACTGGAATTTCAACCTTTTCACCAACTATTTTCAGCTGAGAAATAGCCGCTGGTCTATATATATCACAAGCTACCAAAAGAGGTCTTTTACCTTGTGATTTTAACCATTTTGCGATTTTACCACAAGTCGTAGTCTTACCAGCCCCTTGCAAACCCACCATCATAATTACAGTTGAGCCAGACGAAGAATATTCTAAAGCACTCTGCTCACTGCCCATAAGTTGTGTTAATTCTTCATTTACAATTTTTATAACGTGCTGTGCTGGAGTAAGACTTTTCATAATCTCCTGTCCAACAGAGCGTTCTGTAACCTTATTTATGAAATTTTTAACGACCTTAAAATTAACATCCGCCTCAAGCAATGCAAGTTTAACTTCACGCATAGCCTGCTTAACATCTGCCTCTGAAAGTTTACCTTTACCCTTTAATACTGCAAATGTACTCTGCAATTTATCGGATAGACTCTCAAATAAAGCCATAATTTCCTCCATTTATTCCGTAATTAATATCAATTATTCCATGAATATTGATTATAAATTTATTTTATAATACAAACTTCACTTTAAAAATTCTAAATATTTTTAATACTTTCTTCTTATTTCTAAGCAAATAACTTATCATCATTAAAGATTTTTTACTTTTAATAATATAAGTTTCTCCTCATCAATAATAATTTCATTTAATAAACATTATTAAACTTGTATTTCTTCAATATAAGCCTTTAACTTATCAAATTTATTTATTAATTTATCAGCTAATTCGCTTTGTTCAATATCTCTAATGTATATCTCCATATCATTTAATATATCATTTATTTTTATCATATTATCACTTTTTATGCTATACAATTCGCTAAGTTTTAACTTTTCTTCATAATTATCAAGTATTACTTCAGTTCTGTGAATCGTGTCATATACCGCCTGCCTGCTTATTGAAAGGTCTGCTGATATTTCACTTAGCGATAAATCTTGATAGCAATATAAGCTAAATACATCGCTTTGCTTATCAGTAAGCAAATTAGAATATATCGAAAATAAATCTGCATATCTTAATTTCTTGTCAAGTCGATTTTCAACTATCATAATTCTCCTAAATTTAAAATCAAGTCCATTAAATTCGTATAATCTTAATTAATAAGATTTTTTATACACAAATCTGCTAATTCCCATAAATACAAACAACGAACCATATCTAAACAACCCATTGCACACAGTAGATATTTAAGCATCTTAGACTTAATATTACGACATCCGAAATTCATCTGCTTATAATAAATATCACGCATTGTCAAGCTAATAAACTTTACAAAATGGATTGTATCAATTTTTATAATATTTGTCAAACACTTTAATTTTAAACTAAGAATTTTTCAACTTATATTTTTGTTTACACACTTTATTTTACAATTTATCTTAAAATTTATAAATTTACAGTTTATTTATAGATTATATACAATTCATATTTAAAATTTTGAGCATTTAATTGTATATAAATTGAAATTTTTATTAAAATATTACTAATGAAATTGATTATTATGCATTTTTATACTAAAATAATAGTTAACATTAATGTTCTTTTAACATACATATCTGTATTCTTTTTAATTTGTTTACATATGGAAGGATTTATTAAAATGAAAATAAAACTCAAAAGTAAAAACAAAACGCAAAACATTGGCAAAAAAGTCAGCATAAGAATTATTATAGCATTAATAATTATCTTTACCGCACTAACAGTGTACACATCTCTAACTAATTACAACAGAGAATTAGACTCACAAATCAAGATCGTCTCAAAAGATGGAGAAATCCTAGCAGGTAAATTGGCTACTTTCTTCAACAAATCTTATGCTACTGCCTTATCGTTGGAAAGTGCCATTCAAGAAGAGTTAATGCTCCCTAAAAGTGAACGAAATAGAGAAACCATACTTAAAAATATGCATTCCGCATTTATTTCAAATGATTCATTATATGCTTTAGGGGTTTATTTTGAACCAAATGCCTTTGATGGCAAGGATTTAGATTTTAAAAATAAAGGTATTTATTCCACAAACAAAGGTCGTTTTGCGTGTTACATATATAATAGCAATGGAAAAACAAATACAATTTCACTTGATGAAATAGAAGATCCTTCTCAAAATGGATATTATAAAGAAGCCATAGATAGAGGAGAAGTCTACTTAAGCAATCCATATTTAACTGATTTAGATGGAAATGATGTGCTAATGATAAGCTACAATATCCCCATAAAAGAAAATAATAAAATAATAGGTCTAGTTCAATGCGATATTAACCTAAATCAAATACAAGATTTTATGGACAATTATAAGAAAAACTTCGAATCTTCATATTATATTTTAGCAACTCAAGACGGAACTGTAACTGGTCATAGTTTAGATAAAAGTAAAATATTAGTCAACGAACTTGAAGCATATCCACATTTTAAAAAATATTTCGATATGGCTGAAGATGGTAAATCCTCTCATATAACTCAAGTTTCAACAATTACGAACAAAAAAATGCAGTTTATATTCTCATCAATATACTTAGATGGTACAGATGATAAATGGATAATTCAATCCTCCACACCATTTAACGATTTTATTAAAAGCACGAAACTACAAACAATAAAATTTATAATTATACTAATTTCTGTAGTTATATTAATTGGTATAATGATTATCATCTTTATTTCTCAAATGATTTCTAAACCACTAGGATTGATTAAAAGCGTAATGAACAAAGTAGCAGACTACAATTTAAATGAAGAAGAAGAAAGAACACTCGCTAGTAAATTTATGAACCAAAACGACGAAATTGGTGAAATCATGCGTTCGACAAAACAAATGATAGATAATTTAAAAGAAATTATAACAAATATAGATGCTAATGCACAGACAACGGCTGCAACGGCACAGGAACTAACCGCAACAGCATTAAGCACCAAAGAATCAGCACAAGAAGTTTCATATGCAGTTGGAAATATTGCAGATGGTGCATCATCTCAAGCAAACGATACCACACAGGCAGCACAAAATATAGATCAAAATACTCACTCGCTTACTGAAATGATTAAAGTTCTTGAAGAATTAAGTATAGCAATTGAAGATATTAATACTAAAAAAGAAGAGGGCAAAGAAGCCCTTAAAGATCTTACTTCTCTTACTGATCAAAGTAAGACAGAAGCTAAATTTGTCAACGATATTATCATAGCGACAAATGAAAGTGCCGAATCCATTTCTAATGCATCTGAAATGATTCAATCAATCGCAGACCAAACTAATCTACTAGCATTAAATGCTGCAATAGAGGCTGCACGTGCAGGTGAAGCCGGCAAGGGCTTTGCGGTAGTTGCTGAAGAAATTAGAAAATTAGCAGAAGATTCAACCAAATTTACAGAAGAAATAAGAGTTATTATTAACGGTCTAAAAGAAGAATCAAACACTGCCGTTATGAAGATGACTGAAGTAGGTAGAATAGTTACTGAACAAGATAAGCAAACTAAACTTACTCAAGATAAATTCACTGAAATAGAAGATGCCGTTACAACTAGCAAAAATATAGTTTTACATGTAAATGAGAGTTCAAAGTTAATAGAACAAAACAATCAAAATATTACCAATATAATAGAAAATCTTGCAGCCATAGCACAAGAAAATGCAGCAACTTCTCAACAGGCATCAGCAAGTGTTGAAACTCAAACAAATACAATAAATGATATATCATCAGCAAGTAGTAATTTAGCAGATATTGCAAGTAACTTACAAGCAGAAGTAGCAGAATTTAAGCTATAACAATTTAAAACAACGTAAAAACGCTAAAATTATTGTTTTTCAATAGTTATAGCGTTTTTTCATCAACACTTTTTGTCCTATAAACCTTACTTTTATAAAATTCTTCGAACAAAATACCCTCATATAAACTATGAGGGTATAATATTTTCGAACCAAATCATTTATATCCCACTCCATCATTAAGTAGCAAGCATCATTTTTTGTACTTAAATAATGCAAAGAAGACATTTTTCATATTCAAAATTTTAAATTGTTATATTCTGCACCCAGTCAACCTCATAATTATCATTTCCGCCTTTAAAATCAATTGCAATTACATCAACTGAAACAAAGGCATTATGCAATCTATTTTTCGTTAAATATATGTCAATCGACTTTAATATGTGCTTATATTTAGCAGTGCTAATTCCCTCAATGGCACTTCCATATTCATTGTTAGTTCTGGCTTTAACCTCTATAAAATGATAACATCTATCCTTATATGCAACTATATCTATTTCACCAAATCTAGTAAGAACATTGCTGTCTATTATTTTAAACCCCCTATTTTGCAGATAATCTTTCGCAATATTTTCACCCATATTTCCTAATTGCTTGCTTTTCATAATTCAATATTTCCCATCCATTCCAGCTATAAAAATCAATATTTCAGCCACTATCTCATATAATTCTTCTGGAATTTCATGGCTCATAGATAAATTATATAACTGCATAAATATTCATTTTAGATTATTATTACTCACTTTACACTAACTTATCCTGTGATATAAAGGTGAAAATATTCATATGTTTTACACCCATAATATTTTCAGTTATATTATTATCCATAGATAAAACATATTTAGGGTAATGATCATCTATTTCTAAAAGTGTATCAAATTCTCGTTTAAATGTATTTTCACTTTCGATTTTATAACAAACTTGAATATATAATCTGTCAGACCTTTTTTGAGCTATAAAATCAATTTCTTTATTTTTTAACTTACCAATATACACATTAAAACCACGTCTTACCAGCTCATTATAAACTATATTTTCAAGAACTCCTGAAATATTTCTATCTTTATATCCAAACATAGCGTGTTGCATACCATGATCAGTTAAATAAAACTTCTCTTGAGTTTTTAATATCTCTTTTCCTTTAATATCAAATCTATTGACTCTATTTATAACAAATGAACTTTCAAGTGCTAAGATATAATTATACACTGTTGAAATATCTATTCGTCTATTTTGACTTTTAAAATAATCAGAAATATTTTTTGCAGAAAATGTATTTCCAATATTATCAACAACATACTTGATTATTCTATTTAATGTATCGACATCTCTAATTTTATATCTATTAACAACATCTCTGAGAACTATAGAATCATAAATATCATTTATAATTTTAAAACTAGTTTCTTCATCATATTCATTATTATGTATAAATGGAAATCCCCCAAGTCGTATATATTTCCAAATACTATCCTCATCTTTTAAATTATTACTATTGATATTTTCCCTAAAATCTAACATTTCTAAATATGACAAAGGAAAAATTCTAAAATTCACATATCTGCCAGTCAATAATGTCGATATTTCAGATGATAATAAATTGGAATTAGAACCACTTATATAAATATCACAATCAAAATCAACCATAAATGAATTAATAGCTTCTTCCCATTTTTCGACGATTTGCACTTCATCAAAAAATAAATATATTCTTTTATCTGATTTTATATTTTTTATAATATATTCATATAATTCTCTAGCCGTTCTAATAAAATAAAATTGCATACTTTCAAAATTAATATAAATAATTTGACTACTATCTACACCACTATCAAGTATTTTATTTTTTATAAGCTTAAGCATCATAGACTTTCCTGAACGCCTTATACCTGTTATTACTTTTACAAAAGGTCTATCAATAAAATTCTCAATGCTTTTATAATAAAAATCTCTTTTAATCATTATAATCACCCATAAAAAGTTTACTATACATCTCTAATTATGTCAAAGTTTTTTATGGTTATAACCATAAAAAACTTTAATATTTTATTCATTTTTTATGGTTATAACCCTAAAAACTTTAATGTGTTTGTAATTATTTGAGGTTATAACCGTATAAACTTTACGGTTAATATAATGATAATCACAAATTAAATTTGCCTTTGTACAGTTTAAACAATCCCGCAATAACATATAATTCGTAGTTTATGATGCGAAAATTTTTAAGCAATTCACTATTTCCCATCCATTCCCGCTATAAAAATCAATATTTCAGCCACTATCTCGTATAATTCTTCTGGAATCTCATCGCCCATAGATAAATTATATAACTGCTTAGACAATCTCTCGTCCTTATAAACTGGAATATTATATTCTTCTGCCCTTTGAATAATATTTTCCGCAACTCTACCCATTCCCTTTGCGACTAATTTAGGAACTTCATCTTCCAATCTATTGTATTTTAAGGCGGTGGCTACTTTCCTTTTATCTCCCATATATCCCCCAGTTTATTACACGGTTACATTTATAGTATGATTTTCACTTGTAAAAAATTCTGCCACATTTTCAAATAATCTCTGTTTTTGCTTTAATACAGAACTTAATATTATTTCTTTTTTAGTTATTTGAGAGAGAGCATTTTTTAAAATATTCTTCTTTTCATCAAAAATTTTCATAACCTCACTGTTTTCAACCCTAAAATTTATATTAATATGTGTCTTTGTATATGAAATATATACTTGCACCCTATCAATATTATGAGTATCAAGAGATAAAAATATCGTCATTTCATCATCCTTGGACTGCTTATTTGCATTTTTCTTTACAAATAAATCAACACTTCTAATATCGTCATTTACAACAATAGGTAACTGCATATACGCAATACTATCACTAACCTGTTTTAGATATGAAATCGACTTATGAACTTGCTCACCCCTATAAAATGAATCTTGCAATATAGGTTTTTCACTAAATGATTTGTCTTCCTTTATGGATTTTAAAATATTTATAAGCTCTCTTTGCAAGTTATGAGATTTATCAATCAATGAATTATTATCATTTGCAATGCTTTCAGCCAGCCAATTTGATATAAGAGTTTGAGTACTAGGTGAAAAACTACTCATTGCTCCAGCCCACGATTGTCCAAGTTGGTTAATTTGTTCTGCAATTGAAAATTGTTTTCCTAAAAGTGCTTCAAATATTGCTATATTTTCAATCGAATTAGGCATATTTACTTTTTTATGAAAAGCCAAAATTTCAGGACTTATCCCTTGAAGTAGGCTAATTATTTCCTTAGTCATATCCTCTTTTGATATTTTGTACTTATCATCTATTAACTTAAATTCTAACTCTTTATTATCGCCATATATGACATCTGATTTTTTAACATCATTCAAAGCATTTTTATCTGCCGTTTCATTTTCACTTACGATATTGCTTTGCTCTTGTTTCGCATTGGAATTATCAGCAACAAATTTGATTTGATTATCAATAGAAGTTTTATCATTTGTAGTTTCTAAAGTGTCAGCTGACATATTACTCATAAGTGCATTTGACGATTTTTCTAAACCTACTGTTGCACTGATATTATTTTTTGTCAGCATATTTTCTGATTTTATAGTATTTTCTAAAGTTTCAGCATTTGCTGATATTTTGTTGCTCTCATTATTTGAATTTGACTCATTAGATTGTATATTAATATCTAAAAGTTGTTGCTCATGAGTATTATCTACTGATATTTTAGAAAATAAAACAGCCTTTAGACTCTCCATATCATTTATAACAGGTTCTTGAGTGGCAGTTTCAGAAGAAAAATAATTTACAAGCACATCTTTAAAGGGCATATTAGCGGGCATTTTATCAATGGAAAGTAAATTTGATTTTATAAGTCCAATCAAAATATCAACCTGTTTAGATTCCTTAACCATAGCCTCAATATTTTCAACCGATAGCGGAATCCCCCATTTAGAAAGTGCCTTTGCCGCCTCTAAAACAGAATCCGATATATTTGCATTTCCATTAGAAAACATCTTTGATAAGGCGTTTATAAGTTCCTTATCCTGACCCTTTGTCATTCTAACCTCAACTTGTGGAGTATCTTCAACTACTTCAAATTCATAACTTTTCATCACATCATAATCCCTACCGCTCAAATTATGAGTGTTAAATACTCTTCCATCTGGCAATTTAAGTTTAAGCATATCCCCAGAAGATTCTGTAACAGTGGCTCTAAACACATTCCCTTTATTAAGCGGTATTTTATGATTGGAAGATTTAGAAATTTGCTTTGATTTTTGAACTTGCTGAGAAACATTAGAATTAATTTTCATCCTACTCTCCAAATCTATAATCACATTCTTTTATAATATTTTTATAATATTCTATTTTTATAATATTTTTAAATTAATATCATGCATATGTTATGTTTAAATAAATGCATTATTTATATAATGCTAATCTCAAATTAATTCGCTAAATATAACAGTTTAAATATGCTCAATCACATATAAATTTCGTCATCAATGTGAAAATTATATGTAATTCATCAAAATTTCTACTACTTGAGCATAGGAGTTTCAAAATTTTAAAACAAATTTTTTATAAAACTCTTTCTATGGAGCGAACTCGCCCCAAATTTTTTAAGTGCATCTCTATGGGACTTAGTTCCGTACCCCTTATTATTTTCAAAATCATACTGTGGATACATCTTTGCCTGTTCATACACCCATCTATCCCTTGTAACCTTAGCAATAATAGATGCTGCTGCTATACTGGCACTTTTTTGATCTCCTTTGATTATAGACATCTGTCTAATATCTATATCGGTTAATTTAACCGCATCTATCAACAAAAATAATTTTTCATTAAAGTATTGCGTACCATAATCTGAGTTTATTAGCTCATTAGATATATCGTAATATATATTTCTTTTAACACTTATATTTTCCAGTTTTCCATCTATGAAGTCCAGTCTATGAAGTCCATACTCAAAAGCATTTTTTATAGACATATACATAGCTTCCTTGGTAGCATTTAATATATTTATCTCATCAATTCTATCTTGAGTTGACACCCCTACTCCCACATAAATAGCCTTTTGATATATCTCATCGTATAAACTATTACGCCTACTCTCTGATAATTTTTTAGAATCATCTAATCCCATTAATACACAATCTTTAGGAAGGCTCACCGCCGTAGCTACAACTGGTCCCATAAGAGGTCCACGTCCAGCCTCATCAATTCCAAATACTAATCTCGCACCCATATCATATGCTTTTTGTTCATATTGATACATTTCTTGTAGACGTTTTCTCTCACGCATATCAAAATCAATTTCTTTTCTTATACGTATAACAATTTTTTGAACTCCAGAACGATTATCTTGCGATAAATCCTCTAACAATAATTTTTTTTGTTCTAGATTTGAATTTTTATACCATTTTTGTAATTCTTTTACTGGTATATCATTAATATTTTTCATATTTTCCCTCGATATGTTAATTTTTTATCCATCTATCGTATACTAATCTCAAATTAATTTTCTGGCTCTTCTAAACTAATTTTTCCCAAAATTCCCTTTCTAAATTCGTCTAATATAAGAACCGAAACCTTATCGTAATCAATTTTGCCACCCTTTTTAATGCACCCACGTCTACGTGCTATCTCTTCCATAACCACAACTGTGTCAATATTTTCATCATCATATCCATTCATATATTCATTTTGATTACTATCTGATAATGCTTTAACATCTACATCATATCTATTTTTCAATATCTCTGGTGCATTTTCAATAGCCCATTTAATAAATTCAAATGCCAAATCATCAATGCTGAGTATTTCGTCTTTAATCGCACCAGTAAATGCAAGTTTTTTGCCCACAAACTGGTCTTCAATCTTAGGCCATAAAATCCCAGGCGTGTCAAATAAATCTATATCACTTCTAATCCTAATCCACTGTTTACCCCTTGTAACCCCTGGTTTATTGCCAGTCTTAGCCTTTTTTTGTCCAACCATTGCATTGATAAAAGAGGATTTTCCAACATTGGGAATGCCGACGATCATAACACGAACACTCATATCATTTGCACCCTTTTTAGTACGTCTATTAATCCTCTGACTTCCAGCTTTCTTTATTTCATCAATAATCCTAGAAATCCCCTCTGAACGCAAACAATTAACCGCAATAGCTGATACGCCTTGTTTTCTATACCAATTTTGCCACTTTTTTGTAACAGTTTCATCAGCTAAATCAGCCTTATTAAGAGCCACAACTCTAGGCTTGTCCTTTATCAATTCATCAATTTGAGGATTTTTACTGCTATATGGGATTCTAGCATCAAGTAATTCCACAACAACATCAACCAATTTTAAATGTTCTTCTATAAGATGCTTAGTTTTTTTCATATGCCCTGGATACCAATTTATATGCATATTACCACCTTTTTTATACTTATACTAATTTCAAATAATGTATATTGAGTTATACCAGTTTAAATAAGCAAATTAATTTGAGTTTAGTATTATTCCTAAATTTAATTAATTATACCCTATACCAAACCTAAATAAAAACAAATCCCACCCCTTAACGAAGTGAGATATATTAACAATAAAAAACCCAGAAAGCCGTTACAGTAAAATTCAGCACCACACCCACATTAAGTGGGTGCACTCTCTAAAACATCAGCCTTCCTCTACTTACAAGGCTCGACTTACGAACCAGAATATGCGCTCCCTTATTAATACCAGTGGTTGAATTTTACCAAGCAACCTGCGTTCCAGGCTCTAAGTCATTATAACACATCTTTATATCTTCTGGCAAATCGCAACTAATATCTACATGACTATTGTCCTTTGGCAAATTAAACGACATCTTAATACAATGAAGTGCTTGACGCTTTATTTTATCAGTACTTCCGCCATATAACTCATCTCCCATAATAGGATGTCCAATATATTGTAAATGCACTCTAATTTGATGAGTTCTGCCAGTTTCTATTTTTACCTCAAGCAGTGTTGCATTATCAAATCTCTTTATCACCTTATAATGAGATATTGATTTTTTTGCCCCTTCAAAAACTTCCCTATGAATATCGCCATCATTTTTCTTTCCAATAGGTGCATCTATCGTTCCTCTATCGTTTGCTACAACTCCATCTACCAATGCATAATATCTTTTATCAACCTTATTTAACTGCATTTGCTCAAGTAGCACACTTTGTGCATATGAATTTTTAGCAACTAGCACAATACCTGAAGTGTCCCTATCAATTCTATTTATAAACCGAATCTTCATATCGTAATTTTGCTTATTAAAATAATGCGAAATCCCATTTGCAAGAGTCCCGCTTTTAACGCCTTTTGTAGGATGAACTACCATAAATGGTGGCTTATTAACCACTAAAATATCCTCATCTTCATATAGACATTCTATGTCCATTTTCTGCGGTTCAAATTGATTATGTTCAATAGGCAAAACAATAGACAACCTATCAGTTTCTTTAACTCTATACTTCATTGAAACTGGTTGTCCATTACAAAGAATTTGTGTCTTTTTATCACATTTTCTAATAAGTCTACTCGACACATTCATTTTTGTAAAAATAATATCTTTAAATTTTTCTCCAGCATCCTCTGCCATCACCACATAATCTACGCTTTTTCTACGCACTTTTTCCCTCACTTATTCAAAAAACTAAAGCCAAATACGCATCTGTGCTACTTTCAACTACTAATATATAATCATTAAATTTATCCTCACAAGTTTTGATTATAACATCTTCATCTTCTTTATTTTTCCCAAAATCAAATATATCCACATCTACCATTTCCCACTTCAATTTTTTTAGAATATTGATAGAATTTTCAGATAATAGTTCCTTAGGAACTGCCCCATATACATTTCCCTTTATAGTCTGATGCTGATGCCAAAAAGCATTGTGTTGATTAATACATAATGCATTCATCAAATCTTGAGTTCTGATTTCGCAAAATCTCTCTAAAAAATTTCCATTATATATATCACTTACTCCGTGGTTTTTAATAGGCTTAATTAAAAATGGTATTGTATTTATCTTCTTATATATATAATTTTTTTCCTTATCACTATTTTTTATTTCCTCAATATCAATATTGTTTATACCAACACTTATAGCCGAATCAATCTTATCACTATCCCGTTGCCTATCAAATGAACTTTGTATTTTATCAAATATTGCTTTCTTTCTAAAATTCTGTTTATTTGTTGACTCAAGCTCAATTTCATCTATAATTTCTCTCATCTTTTTAATATGTATATTTAATTTATTTTTATCAGCTAAATTAAAGCTATGTTCTAATTCATTAGCCAAGTATTTCAGCTTTCCAAACTTGCCTTGCATACTACCCTCCAAAATTTATCTAAATATAGTATATCAAAATAAATTCAATCAATTAAGCCCTCTATTCGTTTTTTGCTTATAATTAAAGAAATAATAAATATAACCACACCTATTATAAAAAGAGCTGATTTTATACTAAATTTATGAGCTATATAGCCAAACACGGGCGCAATTATCATAGTCAACATCGCCGTAATTTGAGATTCTACACTTATAACGGTAGCCCTTAAATTTTTATCCATATGAGAATCAAGCAAATCAACATATATTGGCTTTCTTATATTGCTAATAACATTTATCACTAAGAACAATAAAAAACTAAAAACAATTGATTCGTATTCAATTGCAATTGCGGTACTGATTAAAGTCAGCCCTAATACAATAAATGATATATTCATAATTTTTACACTATTAAAATACATTTTAATCCTATAAGCATTTTTAGAAAAATATGATGAAATAATATTTATTATAAAATACGCAATACCTATTACTACCTTATATGATGTCTCCGTATTGCTAGAGCTTATAAAAATAATCCCAACCGATAACACCAAAGATTGAAGCACGGGCTGAATCATATCCTTTGTACTCTTTATAATCGACTGGAAAATTCCTTGATCCAGTATAATTAACCGTAAATCTGCTTTTTTAAAAGAATATACCAAGTCATTTAATATATTTCTTTTAACATTTTTAGCCTTATTTTTTACACCATCTTCTTTATCTAAACTTATAGGATAGGTATAAATCAATATAAAATCAGCAATATATGGAAATATGCTCACCAAAAATATAAAATTATACGATGGCAACCAAAGTATTAATATTATAGATAAAATTGCATTTATGGCAGAACCTATCAAGGAAAAAGAGCGAGTTCTCCCATATACAAAAGCCTTATAATCTTTTAAACCCTTATTTTCCAAATAGCTTAAAATCATCGCTTTATGTGTGCCAGACCTAAATGCTTCCCCAAGACCAAAGATTATCATTGCCACAATCGCTATATAAAATGAATCCATTATAAAAAATAGTACAAAGGAAATTATATAAAAAATAAAGCACATATACAATTCCTTTTTTCTACCATAATAATCAGCAATAATCCCCGAAGGAATTTCAAAAATATATATGGTGATTTCCCTTATAGAATATAAAATTCCTATTTCAAATAAATTTACTCCCTTGGATAACAAAAATATAATTAAATAAGGCTTAAAAAATGCTAAATTCTTTAAAAAGCCATATGCTGAAAATTTTTTAATTTGAATATCAGATATAATTTGTTGCTTTATAACCTTATCCATAAATATCTCCAACTGTTTTATCTACATTTTAAAAGAAAATTTAACTAAATAAGTCGCTATACTAATCACAAATTCACTATTATTTTATCACAATAACACAAACACTATATTATTTTAAGTAATATTATTGTATAATCGTATTTAGTTTAGTATTAATACTATTCTCAAATAATAATGATTGTTGAAGTATAACATTAAATTAAACATACTTATCTTGTATCAATTTAAACAAAATAGCTATCTCATATTAATAATTCCATCACTAATGATGTGCAATTTCGAGATACATAAATTGATAATATATTAATAAAATATAATGCACGAATGGGGGAAAATATGCTTTATTATCTATTGCCACATAAAAATAGAATTAAAAATCTATCAAATGAACTGGCAAAACATCCACAAATTAAATTTGTATCACTTATCGCAATTGATTTAGGCAACAACCACACAGACGAACGCATACCTATTGAAAATATGCTATCCGATATAAATTCTTTCTTTAAACATGGAGTTCAAACTGATGGTTCATCTGTAAACCTACCTAAAATAGCCGATATAAATAATGCTAAAGTTGACATCATCCCTGATTGCAATGTGAAGTGGTATGTTGATTACAACTCAAATAACATTCATGAAGAAACTGGCAAACCAATTGGAACTCTTATAATTCCAGCATTTTTAGAACATAATGGCAAAAGAGTTGGCTCTCGTGCAACATTACAAAGAGCGATAACTTTCTTTGAGAATGAAATCCTAAATTTATTTAAAGAAAACCCACATCGTTGCGAAGAATTTGACATCTCATCTCCAAATGATATTGAATCAATAAACCTTACAGCTGCGACAGAATTAGAATTTTGGGTTAAAACTCCAGATCATCGATCAGATATTGAAAAACTTTCTACTTCCGAACATCTAAAAGAACAATATTGGAAGCGTACGGTTGGTCCAGTGAGAACCTCTTTGGAAAAATCCTTGCAAATACTTGATAAATACGGTCTTAACCCCGAAATGGGACATAAAGAAGTCGGCGGTGTAGCCTCTAAACTAAAAGGTACTAATCACTGGGTTGGAGTTATGGAGCAAATCGAAATCGATTGGAAATACGACAATGCACTTCAAACCGCTGATAATGAATGGGTAGCTAAAAATATCATCAAAGATACTTTTGAACAAAATGGACTTATTGTAAATTTTGATGCAAAACCAATCGAAGGCGTTGCTGGAAGTGGAGAACATCACCATGTCGGAGCTATAATAAATTTAAAAGATGGAAAAAAAGTCAATTTATTCTCTCCTAAAGATATGAAAAAAGAATTTTTAAACACTGCTGGTTGGGGAGCATTAATGGGCATTATGAAAAATTATGAAATCATAAATCCATTTATAACATCTACAAATGATGCCTTTAATAGACTAAAACCAGGATATGAGGCACCTGTCTGCACCGTTGCATCAATAGGTCATAGCCCCGATATCCCTTCACGCAATAGAACTGTTTTAATCGGGCTTGTACGAGATATAGACAATAAATATTCAACTAGATTTGAACTGCGTTCTCCTAATCCACATACTAATTCATATTTATGTATCGCATCTGTCTACATGAGTATATTTGATGGCATAAAGACAAGTATGACTTCAAATCTTAATTCATTGCAGTTGGCAGAAGAATTTATGAAACCATATGGAGAAGATAAATTTTACCTTGAAAAAAATAGAGAATATAGAAGCGAAAAAAATGTATTTGCAGATTATACAGATGAACAAAGAGATAAATTTTTCTCAAAACCTCCAAAAACAGTTTGGGAAAATGTTCAAAATTTCAATACTAACTTAGAAAAAAAAGAAATACTGTTAAAAAAAGAAGTATTCACCAACGATATTATAAAGTCATATGAATGCATACTTATTACTCAGTGGATTACAGAACTTAAAAATAGAATTATACCATCTAATACCGATGTAATAAGGCGAGTAACTAAACAACATACAAATGATAATATAACCGATTTAGACGTTATTAACTGGGAACAAATAAATGCTATTAGATTTGAATTATTAAAGGATAGCGTTTCCAAAAAAAGTTTATTTTCACAGATTAGAGATGCCATTGATGCAAAAGATTACAACACAGTTTCTAATTTACAACTTATAATGTCAGAAAAAATGAATTTGCTAATAAGCAAATACAACGATTATAAACACAATCTATTAACCGAGCCACAGCATGATATAGATTAATCACTTGTAATATGTTAATTATTTGTAAATAATATATAAAACTATAGAAATAAATGTATTAAATATACATACTTTCTATAGTTTTTTTATTATTTAATAAAAGCGATTGCAAATATTTTATTAATGTGTTACTTTGCCAATAGAAAGCTCTCAAAGAGGTTCCAGTGTATTTTAATAATTAATTTTAAATTTACTTAGCAATTTTAGAATTTATTTTTTAATGATAATTTTTATACTTTGATTGCATAAATAATCAGTTATGATTTTTTGTTAATACTTTTTATATTAATATTACTTAACATTTTATGAGGTGCTAAAATGTGTATAACATATTGCCCAAATACATATCATTCTAACTTAATTTCAAATAACCATAAAGCGAGAAAGCTCTGTAACCCGCTTAATTCTATATATATATTAATTGTCTTTTTTTCCATTAAATTTATATTGTTGAATAAATTGTAACTGGTATTGCATTGTGTAATTTTCCAGTTATTTTATTTATAAAATCATACTTTATTTATATTATTTTATACTAAACTCAAATATATTAAGCTTAAACAAATACCATTATACATATAAGATTATTCAAACAAACATTTATGCATATTTAAATTAAGCTTAGTATAAAACCATACCATATACAAAGGAGAAACCAAATGAAAAAAAACAATCCCAAAAAAAATCCAAAAAATCGAAGTATAGGAACCAAACTTAGCTTAGTAATCATCGGTGTTTTATTTGTCATATTAGCAGGATATAATACATATTTTTCATACAGAGAATTTCATGAAACAAAAAAAGTATCTGCTTCACAAATAAAACAGCAAGCAGCAGCTTTTTCAGCAAAAGTCGAGCAAGCGCCTATAAAAGCATACGAAAATCTAATCAATATAGCTTGCCAAATAGAAAATGAAATAGATAAGCCCATAAATGAAAGAAATAGAAAAATATTACCCAGTTACATAGAACGTGTTATAAAGCGTAATCACGCATTGTTTTTAGTAGGTATATATATGGAGCCTAATGCATTTGATGGAAAAGACGCTGAATATAAATCCACTTCATACGGAAATAAATCAGGCAGAATTGCATATTCTATTAGAAAAGATGAAAATGGCCAATTATCAACTATGGTTACCGATAGAGTAGACGACAATAATCATAATGATTTTTATAAAAATGCATTTAACGCTGATGGTTACAGTGTTTCAACCCCACAATTAGAAAATTTCAACGGAAAAGAAATGTTAATTGTAAATCATACTTATATTTTAAAAGATAACAATAATAAAAAAATTGGAGTTGTAATAGCAACAATGGATCTAAGTAAACAACAAGAAATTTTAGAAAATTTTAGAGGTGTCATCAAAGAATCATATTTTACAATCGTTGCCACTAACGGTGATATAGTTGCTCATAGTTTAAAACCAGAAAACATCATGAAAAATGAACTTGAACGTCATCCAGAATTTAAAGCAAAATACGATGAAGCCATTCAAAATGGATATTCGGTTCTTGAACAAAAATCTTTAACAACTGGAAAAATGACCAATTATGTATTTACACCTATTAAATTAGAAGGCTTTGACAAAGAATGGATGTTCCAAGTAGCTACACCAACAAATGATATGGTTAAAATAGCTAAAAGAAATATGATAATGAATATACTAACATATTTTATAATACTTATAATAATAGGTATATTAATATCCATATCAATTAAAAAAAGGGTATCTAAACCTTTGAAAGTAATACAATCTGTCTTGGAAAAAATATCGAATTATGACCTAAATACTATTAAAGAAAAAGAACAAGCTGCTAAATTTTTCTTTCAAAAAGATGAAATTGGAGAAATAACCAGAGCTATTGATAAAACATTAAATAATTTAATAAAAATTGTAGAAAATATCTCTGCACATTCCAATAATACTGCAGCAACTGCTCAAGAGCTAACCGCTACAGCACAAAGCACTTCTGATTTAGCAAATGACGTTGCAAGTGCAGTTGGAAATATTGCAGATGGTGCTACATCACAAGCAAATGACACTACACAAGCTGCTCATGCAATAGATGAAAACGCTTCATCCTTAAATGAAATGATTACTATATTAAATGAATTAAAAGAGGCTATACAAAATATAGATGGTAAAAAAGAAGAAGGCAGACTTGCTTTACGTGATTTAAGTAAATTAACTGAAAAAAGCAAAACCAGTTCTCAATTTGTCTATGATATCATATTAGAAACTAATAAAAGTGCAGAATCTATTTCGAATGCTTCTGAAATGATACAATCTATCGCAGACCAAACTAATCTACTGGCACTAAATGCTGCAATAGAAGCTGCACGTGCTGGAGATGCTGGTAAAGGCTTTGCAGTCGTCGCAGAAGAAATTAGAAAACTCGCTGAAGATTCTACTAGATTTACAGAAGAAATTAGAGTTGTAATAAGCGAGCTAAAAGAAAAATCTGAAAATGCAGTATCTAAAATGCAAGAAGTAGGAAAAATTGTAATAGAACAAGATAAACAAACTTCAATAACACAGGATAAATTTATAGAAATAGAAAAGGCATTAGAAACGAGCCAAAGCATTGTTAAAAAAGTCAATGAAACATCTAAGATAATAGAACATAATAACGAAAATATAGTCGGAGTAATAGAAAATTTATCTGCAATTGCAGAACAAAATGCTGCTACTACTCAACAAGCAGCAGCCTCTGTAGATACTCAAACTAATGCGATAAACGATATTTCTAACGCAAGTGCTAACTTAGCAGAAATAGCAAGCGAATTACAACTTGAAGTTGCTAGCTTTAATTTTTAATGCCTACTAGATATTCTCCTATTAAATATATTATTTCACAATCGAATTCTAAAAAACTAGCAAAAACTTTTGAGTAAATCTCATCTATCCACCAAGTTTTATGCTAGTTTTTTAGATTATTTCATTGTCAACTAATAATAATTAAAAAATTTTCACATCATAGATGACGAATTTGTTATATGTCTTTTGAGGTCTTATTTAAACTGATATACTAGCAAATTAATTTGAGATTAGTATAAATTCCGTTTAATTAGTTAAATAAATGTAAAAATTCATTGAATATTTATATTTATATATTATAATGAAAATGCACTTTGTTTAATTTACAATATATCATAAAGGTGAGTTTAATGAATAACAGTACAATAAAAAATAAAATAATAAGTCTAATTTTATTCATTTTAGTAGTATCTTGTATACTGATAATGTTATTTTATAATTATAAATTAAATACTGATATGATTACATTAGAAAGAAATTGGACTGTATATAAAAATGGTATATTACAAAATGACCAACCTAATGATAAATTAATTAAATACGTGCTTCCTAAAATGTCTGTTGGAGATGAGATAACACTATCATATAAATTAAATAAATACGATATAAAAAATCCCAAAATAGTATTTGACACATGGCACTGTATTACCGAAGTATACTTGCATAATCAAAAATTATATAGTTGGGGAGAACAATTATACGAAAATAATCATATGTTAGGAAATAAACGACATTTTATTGAACTCCCAGATTTGTATGAAGGTAAAGTTTTAAGTATAAAATTAAAAGCTACTGAAAATGATGCAATGAAACAGTTTTATTCGGTTCTAGTAACTGAGTTTGGCAATAATCTCAACTTTTGGTTTAACAGATCTCTAGCACTAACATTGTCAGCTTTATTAATAATCATAATAGGTCTAATCATATTTGTATTTTCATATTTAATGTTATTTAAAACTAATAAATTTTTAAGTGCAATTATGCTAGGCATAACATTTCAATTAATGGGCATTTATTTTTTGTGTAGATCAAATATAATACAACTTATCATTCCTGATCCATTAATTTATAATCAAATAGAATTTTTATCTTTGTATATGCTACCTCTTCCATTAATCTCATATACATATAATGTTACTGAAAAACCAAAAAGTAAAAAGGCTGTTAAATGTTATTATCTTTATCTACTAACATATATTATTGGAATGTTATTTATCATATATCTTCACAATAATACTAACATACACTATACAAAATTTTTATTTATATATTATTTTATAACTTTAATATCATACATAATATCAATTATTTTTTTAAATAAAGAAGATAAAAATAAACTAGATATAAAGCTCACAATTTTAGCGATTAAGGTATTTTTTATCGGCTCGTTACTTTCATTATTGGCTTTTCATACTAAAGGTATACCCTCTATAAATCATATGTTTAAATTATGGTTAATATATGACCATATCCTATCGATAAGTAGTTTTATAATGCTTATTTTATTTTTTATAGGATTTTACCATACGATTAGAAATATGTTTTTATTAAAATTTGAAAATGAAAAACTTCATTATGTAGCATATCATGATGCACTTACAATGCTCCAAAATAAAAGAAGTTTTAACAAACATATGACAAAATTAAATGAAGATAATAACAAATATTATGCTCTTATAGTAATAGATATAAACAACTTAAAAATAACAAATGATACTTTAGGGCATAATGTGGGTGATAAAATAATTATCGGATTAGCTACTACATTATTAAAAATACCTGAACACATCGGCTCTCCATATAGAATTGGTGGAGATGAATTTACAATTATAGTTTATAACAGTGAACATATAGATGAAATTATAAATCAAATTAACGATAATCTACATCTATACAACGAAAATAACAAGGACATACAAATTAGTATTTCCATCGGTACATCATCAAAAGTTAATAATCCTAATATTGATTCTTTTGAGTTGCTATCATTGGCAGATAGAGATATGTACGAACAAAAACAACGTATTAAAAGCTTAACAAAATAAACTTCTAAAATTATATTTTATAAATGATTTATAATTATAAATTAGACCAATAACAGAAAGAGGTCATAAATGATTGAATTAAAAAATATCGATGTAAAATTTAATAGCAACTCTGGTTTTGTTCATGCGGTAAAAAATGTGAGTTTAAGCGTAAAAGAACAAGATATATACGGAATAGTAGGATTTAGTGGTGCTGGTAAAAGCACACTAATTAGAACCATTAATCTACTCCAACGTCCAACCAGTGGCGAAGTAATAATAAATGGAGATAATCTTACAAAATTTACCCCACATCAACTAAGAGAACGAAGAAAAAAAATAGGCATGATTTTTCAACATTTTAATTTACTAAATGCAAAAACAGTATTTGAAAATGTTGCCTTCCCTCTTAAACACAGTAATTTATCAAAAGAAGAAAAATCTAGTAAAGTTCGTGAATTATTAGAATTTGTAGGTATTTCCGAAAAAGAGTACGCCTACCCTTCTGAGCTATCTGGAGGACAAAAACAAAGAGTTGCCATTGCTAGAGCTTTGGCAAATGATCCCGATATACTCTTATGTGATGAAGCTACATCAGCCCTAGATCCTCAAACCACAGATGAAGTTCTATCACTTTTAAAAAGGTTAAATGAACAATTATCGCTAACAGTAGTTATAATCACTCATGAAATGAAAGTTGTAAAAGATATATGCAATAAAGTTGCAGTTATGGAAGATGGACATATCGTTGAAAAGGGAGATATTGTTAAAGTATTTAGTCGACCTGAAAAGCCCCTTACAAAGGCATTTATTAATACCGCAACACAGATGGACTCTGCACTTGAAAATGTTATAAATCATAAAAATATGCTCCATCTAAATCCACAGGCTCTAGTAACCAGAATATCATATGTAGGCGATACAACCGCAGAACCACTTGTTTCAAAACTTACCAGTATGTATGGTCTATCCATTAATATTCTTTCTGGAAATATTGAGATAATTCAAGATACCGCCATAGGAATGTTAATAATAACTCTTTCTGGAAATGATAAATCAAAAATAGATGGTCTTAGATTTTTAGAATCACAAAATGTTACTGTTGAAATAGTGAAAGTTGATTTATCAAAACCACTAGAAAATACAAATATGCGTGATTATAAGTTAATCGACTCAAAATTGATAAAAAACATAAATGACCTTCCAGCATATAACACTATTCTCAAATAATATCAGTATCATATACAAAAATAAAAGGAGACAATATGGATTATTTTAAAAATGCATACGAACTGAAAGATATGTTTTTTGATGAAACAATCGCTACGATATATATGGTAGCTGTTACTGCCATTATAGCTGGAATATTTGGAATTATACTAGGTGTAATTTTATCTATAACTGAAGATAAAGGAATATTGCCAAAACCCAAACTACATAATATACTAGATAAAATAGTAAATATTGGTCGTTCTCTACCCTTTGTTTTACTTCTTGCAATTATCGCTCCTATAACGAGATTGATAGTTGGTACGACAATAGGAAATAGTGCCGCAATAGTACCACTTGTACTTGGAACAATACCTTTTTATGCTAGGCAAGTTCAAAATGTACTAGCAGAGGTAGATAAAGGTATTATAGAAGCAGCTCAGTCCATGGGTTTTAAGCCAATAGACATAATAAAAGATGTATATCTTGGAGAATCAAAAGCTGGACTTATTAGAGCTGGTGCATTAACCATCATTAGCGTTATAGGTTTTAGTGCAATGGCAGGAGCAATTGGTGCAGGAGGACTTGGTAAACTAGCAATTGCATATGGATACAATAGATTCAAAACCGATGTTACCATTGTCGCTACAGTACTGATTCTAATATTAGTATTTATAGTTCAATTTATAGCGAACTTAGCAATAAAAAAAGTAAGTCATTGATTATCAATCAATAATATCAAATGACAAAATAAATTTATATTATTTTATATTAAGAAAGGTGGGCATAGCCCAAAAAGGTGCAAAAATGAAAAAAATATTAGCTCTAATAACCATTTTATGCTTAGCAATTACACTTATTGGTTGTTCTAGCAATAGTCAATCCTCAGGTGAAGTAACAAAAGTTAAAATTGGAGTTGTAGGCACAAATGAAGAAGATGTATGGAAATTTGTAAAAGACAAACTTAAAGAAAAAAATATTGAGTTAGAAATCGTAGTATTTACTGAATACTCACAACCAAATCCAGCCCTCACAAATGGAGACTTGGACTTAAATGCATTCCAACACTATAATTTCTTAAACCACTATAATGAAGAAAACAATCAAAATTTAACAGTAGTCGGTGAAACAATAATTGCACCTTTAGGATTGTATTCTAAAAAAATAGAAAATGTATCAGATATACAAGATGGAGATGATATTGCAATTCCAAATGATGCTACAAATGAAGGTAGAGCATTATTATTACTTGAAAATGCAGGTCTTATAAAAGTAGACCCTAACAAACAAGCTGGTCTAACTCTAAACGACATTATAGAAAATCCTAAAAACTTAAATATTTTTGAATTAGATGCATCGCAGACTGCTCGTTCCCTAACTGATGTTAAAGCTGCTATTATAAATGGAGGAATGGCAGCAGATGCAGGTCTATATCCAGAAAAAGATGCAATATTTTTAGAAAAACTAACAAAATCATCCAAGCCATTTATTAATGTAGTCGTTTCAAGAGCTGACGATGCTGACAACCCAATTTACAAAACAATTATGGAAGCTTATAGACAAGATGATACTGCAGAAGTCATAACAAAAGTATCAAATGGCGCAAATATTGCCATTTGGAAAGTTGAATAATCATGTATAAATAATCAACTATAAATAAATATGCAAATTTTATATAGTTAAATTGCATTATATTTTGTTAAATTAATTTTTCTAAATAAAAAAGTTGTCATTTAGGCAACTTTTTTTATTTTTATATAATTTCCATATAAATTTTTTATAAAGAGCTAAGTTATTGTAAAGTTTGATAATAATTTATCATATTCTCTATTTATTTATAATAATTATCCATTAACTCAGTATATTTTGAAATTTAATTGTATATGTTTTACAAATACCCTCTTTAGGAATACGTTTGTCCTTAGAATAAATAATAAAATATATGTATATACTATAATATTTTTATTAACTAATTGTAATTTTCATCGGTTAATGATATACTTTTACTTAATTTATACAATAGATGGACAGATTTTTAAATTCTATAATTATTTATTGAATATTCAGACAACTCTGAATTATGATTTATGAAATTTATTTTCTGTCATATTTATAATGTGTATAGATATAAGGGGAAAATAAGGAGGCAAAATGAAAAAAACACTTTTAATCGGATTATTAATAGCATTACTTGTTATAACAAGTGCTTGTGGAGCATCTGACTCAGGCTCATCAGATTCATCTTCAAATTCTGCTGCTGATGAAAAAGTTTTAGTAGTTACTAAAAACGCAGATCTTAACACTATGGATCCTCAGTATGCAACTGATGGACTAAGTTTTGAGGCGATTGCTCTATCAATTGAAGGTCTATTTACATTAGACAAAGATGGAAACGCATATCCTGGAGTATGTGAAAAAATGGAAGTTTCTGATGATGGACTTACCTACACTTTCCATTTAAGAGATTCTAAATGGAGCAATGACGAACCAGTTACTGCTAATGATTTCGTATTTGCATGGCGTAGACTTGCATCACCAGAACTCGCAAGCGAATATAACTATATGATAGATGTTGCAGCAATTAAAAATGGTGCTGACGTCTTATCTGGAAAAGCTGGCGTAGACAAATTAGGCGTTATGGCAAAAGATGATAAAACTTTAGTTGTAGAGCTTGACCGACCAGTTCCATTCTTTGATAAGTTAATGGCATTCCCACCATTTTATCCATCAAATCAGGCATTTGTTGAAGCCCAAGGCACTCAATTTGGTCTAACTCCAGAAACTACTCTATACAATGGTGCTTACATTTGGAATAACTGGGTTTCAGGTAATAACTTCACATTCTCTAAAAATCCTAATTATTGGGATGCAGATACAATAAAACTTGATGGTATAGAATTTAAAGTTGCACTAGATGCTCAAAGTGCCGTACTGGACTTTGAATCAGGAAATACAGATTATGTTTATCTAACTGGTGAATTAGTTGATAAATACAAAGACAAAGAAGGCTATACTATTAATCTAGGCTCTTATCTATGGTGGTTACAGATAAATCACTGGTCAGATAAATTTGACAATCCAAATCTATTAAACGCTGTTGCTCTCTCAATTAATAGAGAACAAGTTGCAAATAATGTACTAAAAGATGGTGCAATCCCTGCATACTTCTTTGTTCCTCGACAATTAGCAATGGATAAAAACGGAAAAGATTTTAGAGATTCATGTGGTGATTTCTACAAAGGCTCAAAAGAAGATGCTAAAAAATACTGGGAACAAGCAAAGGCTGAACTTGGTAAAGATGCCTTTGAATGGGAACTTCTATTTGAAGATTCAGAACAATCAAAGAAAGTAGCAGAATTCATTAAATCAGAAGTAGAATCGAACTTAGATGGCATGACAGTAAATCTTAAAAGTCAACCAAAGAAAACTCGTTTACAAATTATGCGAGGTACAGAGGCGGATTACGACATGGGACTTACTCGTTGGGGACCTGACTATGCTGACCCTATGACATATCTTGAACTATATGCTACAAATGCAGCTGGAAAACCAGGTCGTGGTGGATATCAAAACGATAAATATGATGAACTCATCAATCTGGCTAAATCTGGTACACAATCACCAGAAGAACGTTGGCAGACAATGATAGAAGCAGAAACTCTTCTAATGGAATCAGGACTTGCAGTTATTCCTGTTTACCAAACAGGTGCAGCTCAACTTTGGAATCCTAAAGTTAAAGAAGTTTACAATATGAGTGTTGGTGTTCCATATATTTATAAATGGGCATATATAGAAGATTAATATTTAAAATTAATTTCAAAAAATTATTTTAAAGTTTACAACATCGGAGTTGTGCTTATTAACGGCACAACTCCAATTACTAAATGAGGAGTTAAAGAATGACAAAATATATATTAAAACGTCTAGGCATGGCGTGCATTACAATTTTTATAATACTTCTCTTGTTATTTTTAATGCTAGAAATGATGCCTGGAACACCTTTTAATGATGAAAAACTAACCGACGCACAACGTGAATTAATATTTGAAAAATATGGGCTTAACCAACCTCCTCTAGTTAGATTTGGAAAATATCTAAAACTAATGGTTAAAGGAGATTTTGGCATTTCATACGCCTTACAAAAAAATATGCCTGTATCAACAATGTTAAAAAACAGAATCTCAACAACTGTGTGGCTTGGACTAAAAGCCGTAATACTAGGACTTATATTAGGACTAATACTCGGAATAATATCAGCTCTTAATCACGGTAAATGGATTGATGCCCTGACAAGTATGATTTCAGTAGCAGGAGTATCCATCCCCTCATATGTATTCGCGCTGATATTATTATATGTATTTGGATTTGTTCTAAAATGGTTTCCTCTAAGATATAATCCTTCAAAAACTGGTATGTCAAGCGTACTTCCCGTAATTGCACTATCAATGTTTACAATGGCAACGGTAGCAAGATTTCTGCGAAGTGAGATGCTGGAAGTTTTAGGTAGTGATTATATACTATTTGTAAGAGCTAAGGGAATCAATGAAAGACTTGTAGTCATACGACATGGCATAAGAAATGCATTTATACCCGTTATAACCGTTCTTGGCCCATTAGTAGTAAGCCTTATGACAGGTAGCTTAGTAGTTGAAAAAATATTTGCTATCCCTGGACTCGGCTCTCTATTTGTCCAAGCAATTGTAGTAAATGATTACAATGTCGTAATCGCCATTTCATTTATTTATAGCACTATGTTTGTATTTGTAATGCTATTTGTAGATATTATGTATAGCATTATTGACCCACGTATCAGATTAGGGAAAGGACGAGCAGAATGACAAAACCAGCAATCGATGATTTCACCCTAGTCGGTGAGTCATATATACGAAAATTAGACAATGAACAGGAAATCCCTCAACGTACTTTTATGCAAGATGTAACGAGTAGATTACTTTCAAATCGTGCAGCGATAATATCATCAGTTGTAATTTTAATTATATTATTGCTATCTATTATAGCTCCAATATTATCTAATAGAAGATATGATAGAGGTATAATTGAACATCAATCACTCCCCCCTAAAATGCCCATAATTGAAAATATAGGTATTTTAGATGGAAGCGTTGATGGAAATGATAAATACGAAAATATAAATGTCGATGAATATTATTATTTTGGAACTGATACACTCGGTAGAGATTTATGGATAAGAACATGGCAAGGAACTAGAGTATCTTTATATATGGCATTTTTAGCAGTTATCGTAGATATGCTACTGGGCATGACATTTGGTATAATTTCTGGATATTATGGCGGTAAAGTTGACTTTTTTATGCAAAGAATTATAGAAATTCTCAACAGTATTCCAACTATGGTAATAGTAACTCTACTCGTATTTATACTTCGTCCGGGAATACTATCCATAACTTTAGCAATAGTTATAAAGGGTTGGATAGGAATGAGTCGTATTGCAAGGGCTCAAGTTCTAAAGCTAAAAGAACAAGAATTTATACTAGCTTCCAAAACTCTTGGAAGTTCGGATTTTAAACTTATAATGAATGAATTACTACCAAATATCTTTGGACAGGTTATCATTATGAGTATGTTTTCAATACCAAATGCAATATTTACCGAATCGTTTTTAGCATTTATAGGGCTTGGTTTACAGCCTCCACTTGCATCGCTAGGTGTACTTATCAGTGAGGGTTTTAAGTCCTTTCTGGTATACCCTTTTATGGTAGTTATCCCAACATTAGTATTGGCAGCTCTTATGCTTAGCTTTACAGTATTAGCAGATGGGCTTAGAGATGCCTTTGACCCAAAAATGAAGGAGTTATAATATGGCAAATGCAAATGGAAAAAAAGTCCTTTCAATCAAAGACCTTCATATAAGCTTTAAAACGAGTACCGCTAAAATAAATGCTATTAGAGGTATTAAGCTAGACTTATTTAAAGGCGAAACAATAGCCATTGTCGGCGAATCTGGAAGTGGTAAATCCGTTACCGTAAAAGCTATTATGGGGATTTTGAGCAATAATGGGACTATTGAAAATGGCTCAATAAAATATTTTGACAATGATGATGTAGAATATGACATCGTATCAATGTCGCAAAAACAAATAAGAAAACATATAGCAGGAGAAAAAATAGCTATGATTTTCCAAGACCCGATGACCAGTTTAGACTGACAATAGGTAAACAGATTATCGAGGGAATGACATATCACTATAAAACTCCTAAAAAAGAAGCTCTTGCTAAAGCTGAAGAGCTACTTGACTTAGTTGGTATAGATAATCCTAAAAAACGCCTAAAGCAGTATCCATCTCAGCTCTCAGGCGGTATGCGTCAGCGTGTTGTTATAGCTATTGCCCTAGCCTGCGACCCAGATATATTAATATGCGATGAACCTACAACAGCACTTGATGTAACAGTTCAAACAAAAATTTTAGATCTTATACAATCAATTCAAAAGAAAAAAAGACTATCAGTTATATATATAACTCATGATTTAGGTGTCGTAGCTAAAGTAGCCGATTATGTAGCGGTTATGTACGCTGGAAGAATAATCGAAAAAGGTAGCGTAGAAGAAGTGTTTTACGACCCAAAACATCCATATACATGGGGATTATTATCTTCTATGCCTGATTTAAAAACGGATGATACGGAACTTTATTCTATCCCTGGAAATCCGATTAATTTGGCTCTTCCATTTAAAGGCGATGCCTTTGCCCCTAGAAATATATATTCTCTAGGAATTGATTTTAAGGAAGAACCACCTTTATACAATGTAGGCGGAAAGCATAGAGTCGCAAGTTGGCTTATGGATGAACGCGCACCTAAGGTCGATATGCCTAAATCTTTAAGACATAGAGTAGATATGATGAAAGCTGAGGTGAAAAATAATGGCTGAAGTATTACTTGACGTTAGAAATTTAAAACAACATTTTAGAATCAATAGAAAATTTACTGTAAAAGCCGTTAATGGAATTAGCTTTCAAATACAAAAGGGCAAGACCTATGGTCTAGTAGGTGAATCAGGAAGTGGCAAATCAACTACTGGGCGATCAATTATCAGACTATATAAGCCAACAGATGGCGAAGTATATTTTAATGGGAAAAAAATCAGTGGAAATTGGGATTCAGATATTAAAAAAGAAGTAAGAAATGGCATACAAATGATTTTCCAAGACCCTATGTCATCTTTAAATCCCAGAAAAACTGTATTTAGAATTATATCTGAAGGTCTTGAAAATATCATGCCTGATTTATCAGAACAAGATAAAAAGGATAAAGTATACGAGGTTATGAAAAAAGTAGGACTGAGTCCAAATTTTGCAACCAGATATCCTCACCAATTTTCAGGCGGTCAAAGACAACGTATAGGGATTGCGAGAGCTTTAGTTATGGAACCAGAACTTATTATAGCCGATGAAGCCATAAGCGCACTTGATGTTTCTATACAGGCTCAGGTAGTCAATCTATTAAAAGAAATACAAAAGGAAACAGGTATTACTCTTTTATTTATAGCACATGATTTATCTATGGTTAAATATATTTCAGATTATGTAGGAGTTATGCATCTTGGACATATAGTAGAACAAGGAGATACAAATTCAATATTTAACAATCCAATACATCCATATACACATTCACTACTATCTGCCATACCTCTACCAAATCCATCTGTTGAAAAGACTAGACAGAGTAGTATATATATGTATGACACTTGCGGAATAGATTATTTGGCTGGAAAAATCATTAATCATAAAGAAAATCACAGTGTCTTAGCGACAGATGACGAATACGCAAAATGGAAACTAGGAGATTACACAAATTATTTATCATCTCCTCAATAATTGATACATTCAACTAGATTTAACAACTATTCGATACTCTTACCGAATTCCTCTCATATCTCCCAAATTATTTTATTTAAGTAATTTGGGAGATTTATTATACAAAAAGCCAAAATAACTGGTAATACTAATCTCAAATAAGAATGTTTGTTTAATTATAACAAGCAAATTAATTTGAGATTAGTATTAGATTGACATTAAATAATTTCTAATTTGCTTTTAAGCTTATTTCTATCAGGACTTTCTCCCGCAAAAATAAGTTTTTCATCGACCACTAGTGCTGGAGTTGTTAAAGCTCCATATTTAACAATTAACGCTGGATTATCAACTTTTGTAATATCACCATCTATCAGCCCATCATTTTTTAAATCTACTAAATTATTATATAATTTAGTGCATTTTGCACAGCCAGTTCCTAAAACCTTATATTTTGCATTCTCATTATAAGGGTATTCTTCAACTTTTTTCTTATTAAATAAAAACATATTCTCTCCTATTTCTGTAATAAATCTGCAAGGTATTTATCTTTAGCTATTTTATACCCATTTATATTCTATTACTATACTAATCTCATCATATTAAACAAATACCCCACCATTATAATAGATATAGAAGTTATTATAACAAAACTAGCTATCAGTTTGGGCTTAATAACTTTTCTAAGAAGTATCATCTCTGGCAATGATAATGCGGTAGTTGCCATCATAAAAGCTAAAGCCGTACCAAGCCCAACACCTTTTAACATCAATGCTTCTGCAATCGGGATTGTTCCAAGTGCATTAGAATAAAGCGGTACTGCTACAACTGTCGCTATAATTACTGCAAATGGATTATCCACGCCAATGGTATTTGTTAAAAACTCATTTGGTACATATCCATGTATAATGGCACCTATGCCAATCCCAATAAATAAGAAAATCCAAATTCTACCAACTATATCTTTTAAATTTTGAAACGAAAAACTGATTCTATCTTTTCTTGTCATCTTACCAATATCAACATCTTTTAAATTTATTTCATACACATATGGCTCAACTTCATCTTCCATTTTTAATTTGGAAATGATAATACCACCAACGACTCCCACGATTACACCTGTAATTACATATAAAATAGCAACTTTAAAGCCAAATGCAGCAATAAGTATTGCAAATGCTGCTTCATTTACAATGGGTGATGTAATTAAAAATGAAAAGGTCACACCTATGGGAATCCCCGCCTCTACAAATCCAATAAATAGAGGCACCGATGAACAAGAACAAAATGGAGTAACAATACCAAGCAATGATGCAAATATATTTGCTCTTATTCCAGAAATTTTTTCTATTATTTTCTTGGTTTTCTCAGGTGGAAAATAACTTCTGATATAAGAAATAATAAATATCATAACGCTAAGAAGTATAAGTATTTTTATCACATCAAATATAAAAAAATGAATACTACTCCCCAGTGAACTCTCCATACTTAACCCAAGGACTTGTGTAACAAATTTTTCAACTGCTTTATACAAAAAATCAAACATAATTTTTATCCTTTTACTATCTAAAAAAACTTAATTTTCCACTTTTTTTAATTATATAATTATTTTTAATAATTAAACTATAATCACCCAATTTAAGATATATATCATTAATACCTTAAAATTAATAAATATAAGTATATATATTTTAAAATACAAATACTCAATCAAATGCTCAAGAAAAATTTCTTTAAAATTTCTTTAAAATATTGTAAAATGTAATGAGAGAATGCTTATTTATTAACTATTATAACCATATCAAATTTATACATATTTATTCAACCAAAATTACTTAAATTTTACACAATTATTAAGGAGAAAATGATGAAAATTTATCAAAAAATGACACTTGCTTTGGTTATAATATTGTCAATTGTATTATTTGTTATGGCAACATTTGGATATAATATATCTAAAAATGAAGAAAAAGAACTATCTACACAAATATTAACCAAAGATGTAACTTTAATAAATTCAGTGGTTACAGAATTTATGAACTCAAAAGCCAATATACTACTTGGCTTGAATAAAAATCTTTTAAAAGACGTATCCGATTTTAAAACTATTAGTGCAGAAACACTTACTCATATTGACAATAGTGCAGGAACAAATAGTATTTATATGGTTTTAGATGATAACACTGTAATAGACAGCACTGGCTGGATTCCAGATGAAGGTGATGACGTAAGAACCAGAGATTATTATATTGGTGCAAAAAATAATGATGGAGTATATTTTTCTGACGTCTACATATGTGCTGATACAGGATATAATGTAATCACAATCTCAATACCACTAAAGGATATTAACGGTAAATTCTCAGGCGTAATTGCAACCGACCTCTATCTGGATACAATGATGCAACTACTAAATGATATAAAATCTTTTAACGGTAAAAATGAATGGATTTTATCTGATAAACTAAATAATATTATATTTGATAGTACAGAACAAAAAATTCCTTCTATCTCCGAATATCCGCTTATGAACTCTGCTTTCAATATATTAGGTGATAAAAATGATACAATAGTAAACTCAAAAATTGATAAGAAAAAATATGTATTATATAAAAAGCATATTGATAAATTAAACTGGAACATTATTATGACAGTTCAAGAAGATGATATATACGCTAATAGTCATAAGATGAAAACATACTTTATCATTATCTCATTATTGATGTTTATCCTAGGTTTTATAACAATATTCTTAGTATCAAAAAATTTAAGCAAAAAACTAAATGACATCGAAAAATATAGCTTAGAAATATCATCATATAATTTGTCCTTTAACCCCACTAATGATTATAGCAATCAAAAAGATGAAATAGGTAGCCTATTTAGAGCATTAAATAAAACAAATGAAAACTTTAAAATCCTAATAGGCGACATATTGCATAATACTGACTCCACACTTCAAACTGGAAATCATTTATTAGAAATAGCTAATAAAACAAATGAAGAAGCATATGAAGTGTCATCTGTTATGGATAATATCACAAAAGGAATTGACGGCACTATAATAGGTGTAAATTCTGCAAATGAAAATATACTTATGGTCGATGAAACAATGAACAATATGATAAATATAGTTGAACAATTAAAAGAATCTACCACTGATATTGGTACAAAAGAAAAAGAAGGCGAAAAAACTATTGACGAACTCCTTGAAATAACCAATAAAAATGTAGAATCAGCAAAAGAAGTAAATTCCGTTATTACTAAGACAAATAAGAGTATTGAAAATATCGCAAAAGCAAGCATGATGATTCAATCTGTATCAGACCAAACAAATCTTCTTGCTCTTAATGCTGCAATTGAGGCAGCAAGAGCTGGTGAAGCTGGTAAAGGCTTTGCAGTTGTAGCAGAAGAGATAAGAAAACTTGCAGAAGAAAGCAATCAACTGACAAATGACATAAATACAATCATTGATGAACTAGTAGATGAATCCGCTGCTGCAGTAGAAACAATTGAACATGTTGCAAATATAGTTACTGTACAATCAGAAAAAATAGATGAAACAAGTAAACAATTTAACAGTATCAAACTCTCCGTTGAAAAAAATGAAGCAATAGTTAATAAATTGAATGAAATAGTTGACCAAACTAGACGGGATAACGAGCAAATTAAAACTGTACTGGAAGAAATATCTTATACATCTCAAAAAAATGAGGAAGATGGCGAACAAGGAAAACAAATAGTAAATATACAGACAAATGCAATTAAAGAAATCTTTGACATCTCTCAATCCTTATCTGAAACTACAAGACAATTGCAAGAAGAAGTATTAAAATTTCAAATTAATTAGCCTAATCAATAGGAGAAAATATGGAAGAGCATAAAATACCTACTACTTCATCAACAGAAAGCATAATATTCATAATTGTGATATCCATTATGTTTGGATACCTCTCTCATGTAATGGGTGTGGATCATCTGTTTAATACAATTATGTACACTGCACATGACCTTTTATTAAACACATCTTTTTTCATTATGGCTATTGCAGTTCTTGCAGGTGCATTTTCTGCATTGTTATCTGAATTTGGGGTGGTATCACTTATCAATAAATTAATTTCACCTATAATGACCCCCTTATACAATTTGCCAGGTGCTGCATCACTAGGAGCAATAACGACTTTTTTATCCGATAATCCAGCTATTATATCACTAGCCAAAGACAAAGGTTTTATCGAGTATTTTGAAGATTATCAAGTACCTGCACTCTGTAACTTAGGAACATCTTTTGGAATGGGACTTATCCTATGTACTTATATGTTTAGCATGGGGGCTAATGGCTCATTTTTAAAACCAGTTCTAATTGGATTTTGTGGTGCAGTGTTTGGAAGTATTATAAGCGTTAAATTGATGCTAAGATATACAAAAAAACATTATGGAATATCAAAAGAAGATATTAAACAATTAAAATACAAAATAAAAAAATCTTCTTCTAATAACATCAGAGAAATACGCCAAGGAACAATATTTGAAAGAACTTTAGACGCTATGTTAGATGGCGGTAAAATAGGCGTTCAACTAGGTCTTGATATTATCCCTGGTGTTCTTGTAATCACAACACTTGTTATGGTTTTCACAAATGGTCCCAGTATAGTAGATGGCCACCCTATATATTTGGGGGTTGCATATGAAGGAGTGGCATTATTGCCTAAGATAGGAGATTTATTATCCCCTATTTTGCAACCGCTATTTGGCTTTACCAATTCTGTTGCGATAGCTTTTCCAATTACATCGCTTGGCTCTGTAGGTGCTGCAATGGGGCTTGTATCGCCATTTCTAAAAGATGGTTTAATAGGAGCAAATGAAATAGCAGTATTTACTGCTATGGGTATGTGTTGGAGCGGATATCTATCAACTCATGTAAGTATGATGGATGCACTTAATGTGAGATTTCTAACTCCAAAAGCTATTATTTCACATACAATTGGTGGCTTATGTGCTGGTGTATTCGCACATTATTTATTTGTTATTTCACAGTTAATAGGATAATTATTTGCTTAATTTAACAATTCTATTTTAAAATTTTAAAGATAATAATATAAATATTAAACAAATATTAAACATTAAATAAATTTACAAAAACTCATTAAAAAATTAGTATAGATTTATTACTTCAGTAAATGATATAATAAAATTCACAATTGCATAATTATAAAAAATAATCATGCTATAAATGTATTTAAAAAATAAAGGAGATATTATGGAATACAAAGTTTCTGTTTCAGATTCCATTTATTGGATTGGCGTAAATGACAGAGAAACGCCCAGATTTGAAAATTATTGGCCCCTCACCCACGGCATAGCTTATAATTCATATCTAATAAATGATGAAAAAGTAGCTATTTTAGATACCGTTAAGTTCAATAAAACTGAGGAATATTTGGAAAAAATTAAAGATGTAATCGGAGATAAAAAAGTTGATTACTTGGTTATTCATCATATGGAACCAGATCATTCAAGCTCAATCTCCTCAGTTATTGCACAGTACCCAGATTGTAAAATTGTCGGTAATAAAAAGACTTTTGGATTCTTAGAGGGATTTTACAATCTTACAGATAATCTAATAGAAGTCGGTGAAGGTGATGAACTGGATTTAGGAAAACATAAATTAAAATTCTACATGACACCTATGCTACACTGGCCAGAATCAATGATGAGCCATGAACAAACAGATGGCATATTATTTACTATGGATGCCTTTGGAGCTTTTGGAGCATTAAGCGGTTGTGTATTTGACGATGAATTATATATAGAAAAAAACGAAGATGAAATGCGTAGATACTATACTAATGTGGTCGGCAAATACAGCCCTATAATTCAACGCACATTAAAGAAATTATCAGCACTAGATGTAAAAATTATCGCTCCAGCTCACGGCCCTATATGGCGAAGCAATCCAGCTAGAGTATGGAGTTTATACGATAAATGGAGTAGATATGAAGCAGAAGAAGGGGTGGTTATCGCATATGGCAGTATGTATGGTAACACCGCTAAAATGGCAGATTTTTTGGCTAGAACACTGGCAAAAGAGGGAATTAAAAACGTATGCGTATACGATTCCGCAAAAACCCATATATCACATATTTTATCTAGTATGTGGAAATATAAAGGAGTGTTTTTAGGCTCATCTGCTTATAATACACTCGCTTTTCCTCCTATGGAAAATCTTATGAATGGAGTTGAACACGCCAATTTGAAAAATAGATATGTAGGTGTATTTGGCAATATGTCTTGGAGCGGAGGCGGTGTAAAGGCAATAGATGCCTTTGTTGAAAAAATAAAATGGGAAAAAGTTTATGACTCTATAGAAGCCCAATATTCTCCAAAAGAAGAACAATTTAATCAACTTACTCAAATGGCTAAGGCAATGGCTAGTAAACTAAGAGAAAATTCAAAATAAATTTGTCTTTAATAAAATAAAAAAAATACTAAAAATCCGTCATTGACTGATTCAGTAAATGACGGATTTATATATTCAAGCTTACAAAGATAAAATATTCATGAGAATTAACATAACTATCCTCAAAAAATATGCTATGATTTTTACCCTTAATTTCATCATTATTTTTTATAGACGTACTTCCACCTTATCTATAATTCTTGCTTAGCAAGCATTCCAGCTCCTACAATTCCAGCATCATTTCCAAGCTGTGCTTTAATAATTTGTGCAAATGGATAATCTTTTATAAAATGCTTACTTGCAATCTGATTATTTAAACTTTCAATTAAAAAATCACCCACATTTGAGAGTCCACCACCTATGACAATTTTTTGAGGATCTAACATATGAATTATATTTACAATACCTATGCTAAGATATTTTATTAATCTATTAAAAGCATCAAGACCTAGTGCATCGCCCTTTTTTGCTAAATCCATTACTTCTTTAGCTCCAAATTCTCTAGTTTTTAATATTTCCATTAATACCCTATGTCCTTCACAATCGCTATAAACTCCTCTCTGTAAAATATGTTTAGTGTATTTAATAACTGCTTTTGCAGACGCAAATGTTTCAAAACAACCATTATTACCACAATTACAGTTATAAAAATTTTCACCAATTATCATATGCCCTACTTCGCATCCAAGTCCATAAAAACCCCTTAATATTTTTCCATCAGATACTATGCCTCCGCCTATTCCAGTACCAAGTGTTATCATAACTGCATTTTTAACATTCATAATTGAACCAACTTCGAGTTCAGCTATTGTAGCCAAATTAGCGTCATTATCAACAAATATAGGAATAGTAAGACTAGATGAAACATCCTTTAAATCATCTACCAAATTACATCTATTCCAATTTAAATTAGGACAGTATCTAACGGTTTTTAAATCAGAATCAACAACACCTGGAATGCCTATCCCTATTGCATGAATATCAAATTTCTTAGAATTTAACTCATCTATAACTTTTATAATATTATTAAGTACCGCTTTATATCCTCTTTGTGTTTTAGTCGGCACACTAATCTGATGAAGTATATTGCCATCTACATCAACAATGCCAGCAGCTATATTAGTACCACCTACATCTATTCCTAAATACATATATCCCTCTCTTTTAAGTTTATTTATACTACTCTAAAATAAAAATAAATATTAAAATATATAATTTCAAATATCCCTCAAAACATTATATAAATCTAAATTTATTGCTAAAAGATCTAATATATTTGTAAAATATTAGATTTAATTCAAAATTTTAATATCATATATAAGGAAATTTATATATTATTTGAGTCTTATTTAAACTCTTTAAATTAACAAATTAATTTTAAAATAGCATTAATACTATTTTAAAACTAATAATTTTTTCGAAACATCTTTATTCATTTTAAATAGATAAGTTCATTGTAGTCGGAGATTCTTATTTGAGATTAGTGTATTGTTAAATATCATTACTCGGTTTGCCTAATAATTTAAACATATTTTTTTTATATTTTTCCACACCAGGCTGATTAAATGGATCGATACCCGCTATATATCCCCCAATTGCACAAGATTTTTCAAATAAATAAATCAATTTCCCATAATGATACTCATCTTGTCTATCTAAATGAATTACTATATTTGGCACATCTCCATCTATATGAGCCATAACAGTACCTTCAAATGCCTTTTGATTTACATAATTCATACTGCGTCCTTCTAAATAATCAAGTCCATCAAGACCATCATCATCATGAGGAATTGTAACATCAAACTCCTGATTATCTATAAATATTACCGTTTCAAATAAATGTCTTTCCCCCTGTTGTATATACTGACCCATTGAATGTAAATCGGCAGAAAAAAGAGCTGAACTAGGATAAATTCCTCTATTTTCTTTTCCATCACTCTCACCATAAAGTTGTTTCCACCATTCACAAAGCCATGAAAGTGATGGTTCATAAGTTACTAATATTTCATTTTTTTTATTTTTTTTATATAAAATATGTCTTAAAGCAGCATATTGATAACAAATATTACTTGATAAATCATCATTTGTAAACTCTCTTTGTGCATCATATGCACCACGCATTAATTCATTTATATCAATTCCCGCTACAGCAATTGGAAGTAGACCGACTGGAGTTAATACTGAATACCTTCCACCTATATTACTAGGTATTACAAATGATTTATATCCCTTTTTATCAGCAAGTTGCCTAAGCACACCATTTTCTTTATCTGTAGTTACAAAAATTCTTTTTTTAGATTCCTCTACACCATATTTTTTTTCAATAAATTCTCTTAAAATTCTAAATGCTATAGCTGGCTCCGTTGTTGTGCCTGATTTTGATATTACATTTACACAAATATCCTTATCACGTATATTATTAAGAAGCTCATACATATATTTACCACTAAGACCATTACCAGCAAAATAAATTTGTGGTATGCTATGTTCATCAGACTTTGAATTAGATAATGATTGTGAATAATTTGAAGAATCTGATAACGCCTCAATCGTAGCCTTTGCACCAAGATATGAACCGCCTATGCCAATAACTATAAAGACATCACATATTTTTTTTATATTTTGTGCTATTTTTATAATATCATCATTTATTTTACTATTTAAATTATCAGAAGGTAAATTTAACCAACCAACCATTTTATTTTTATCTTTTGCATCCATATGTAATATATTATGTGCAGTATCAAATTTATCCTGCATTTTGCTAATTTCTAAAGCATCTATGCCCGTATTTGAATAATCCAGTAAGATTCCTTTCATAATGCCTCCTTATATTAATCTCAAATTATTTACTTATTATATTTGAGAAAATTTATTTGATTTATTTGAGAACAATTTTTCAATATCTACATTCTCTTTCAATTGTATCACTTTTAAATTATTTATGATATAATATGCGATATAATTTAACATAGAAAGGAAGAAATTTATGTCTTTATATTCAAATTGGAATCAAACTACCGAATCTTTAACACCTCAATTGCGAGATGCATTTTGGAATGCATATCTTGAAACTGAAAAACAAAGTTATCAAAAAATATTATCTGAAAAAATGAATACCTTAAAAGGTAGTTACTCTGAACTCTCAGAAACATTAGGTTGGGAAATTGAACATTTTATAGGCTTTTTAGATGGCATAAACACTAGCTTAACAGAAGAGTTAAATCTTGATTTAATACAAGAGGATACTTGCCTAGAAATTACAATAGACTGGAAAAAACTCTATCAAAATATGATAGATTACAAGGCAGAATGGCTTTATAATTTAGAAGAATGGGAAAATATATTTGATGAAAGTACTAGAAAAGAACTCAAAAAAGAGTATAATCGCTCTAAAATTGTGGTAAAAGGCGAGAAAATTGGACGCAATGACCCATGTCCATGTGGAAGTGGTAAAAAATATAAAAAATGTTGTTTAAATAAATAATAAACTATTATTATTTGCGATAAAATTTATTTAATATTGTACTAAATAATGATGACCACTTTTAAAATCTGTGGTCATCATTTTACATTATTTTTTCGCATTATTATTCTAAATTATCATTTTGCATTCATTTTTACATTATCATTTATCCTCATAAAATTTTGACTTATATAGTCTACGCCTATCAAGCAATAAAATAGGATCAGAAAATTCCCCTTCATTAAGATTACGATATATATTTTTCATATCATACATTCTAGCATCAATCATATCTATATAATGAAGTATCTCCGCCTCAGGAAACATTGGTTTAACAGGGCTTCCAAATTCAGGCTCATAATGATGTGAAAGTATCATATGCTGAATCATTAAAGATATCTCATCATCTGCCCCTACCTCTTTTGCAGCATTTTCAACTGTTTTGATACCCATAACTATATGACCTAAAAGCTGTCCTTGTGCGGTATAGCTTGAAACAACCCCAAACTCATCTGAATCCATTTCATTAATTTTTTCAATATCATGAAGTAAAATACCAGTATATATTAAATCAGTATTTAAAAATGTATGTACAGAACTTATTGCTCTCCCAAGTCTAAGCATACCAAGCACGTGATAAAGCAATCCAGAACGAATTGAATGATGATTCGCCTTTGCTGCAGGTGCAGTCATAAGAGGAATTTTATATTTCTCATAAATATACTTTACAATATTTCTCATATCATCATTTTTAATAGAATCTATAAACTCATTTATCTCATCAAGCATAATTTCGGGAGTATATGGTGCAGATGGAACATAATCAATAATATTTACATTATCATTATCTTTTGTCAAACGAATTTGTGTTATTTTTAGTTGTAACTTATTATTAAAAAGCGTTACTGTTCCAAGTATCTTAACCAAATGTCCAGTTTTAAAAACATTTATCTGATTGCTCTCAACATTCCAATATTTTGCATTTATTTCACCAGTTTTATCGGCAAGAGTAATATCAAAATACGGTTTATTTGCCTTAGAAGTTTTTATATTTAAAGCCTTTATAATATAAAAACTCATGATATTATCCCCAACCTCTAATTCCTCAATTTTTTTATCTAAAATATTATTAGTTGCCATATTTCCTCCAGTATAAACACAATTAATACAATAGCATCATAATATTACTATATTTTAAGCAAATTTATCAAAACCATTTTGACATTATACTTAGCAAAAATGGGAAAAATGCAATTACCAAGCCTATCCAAAAATATTTCTTCGGTATTCTAACCTCATAACTGTGATCAATTACAACTTTATCCTCAGGCGTTAAAGGTGGATTTTCATATATAATAGGTGTATCTAAATTTCCAATTAAAGCATTTTCAATCACAACTTTAGCTAATTCTTTCTTTTTATTGGTAGTAAATAAACTATATAAAATATTGCCACTTGCTGATTTGTTCTCTCTAATTTGACATGGTATTTTATTATTATAAAGAGTTTTCTCTAATTCATACATACTCTTATCGTCCTCAGATATGTGTATTGATACCCAAGAAAATTCATCTGCCACATTCATAATATCTCCACTCGATTAAAATTAACTAACCATATAAATACCAATAAAATTAGTATCGCATCAATTATTCCCAATTTATACATCGTTGTTTCTTACATATCTGTAATAATCTTGAAATTTACCACCGATTAATATTTTATCTTTAAAATCTTTTTCTTTTATGAAATCACATTTTTCTAAAACCCTTAAAGACGGATAATTATTTGTTAAAACATTTGCCTCAAGTCTATTAATCTTTAAATCATTAAATGAAATTTGAACCATTTTTAATATTGCTTCTGTTATATATCCTTGATTCTTATAGTCCTTATCAAGCCTATATCCTAAAGTTGCTTTTATATATTTACGATTTTCAACTGCAGTATTTTTTATATAATCATTTTCAAGCTTTATATAATCATTTTCAAGCTTTATATAATCATTTTCAAGCATATTATTTTTTAATTGATAACTTCTTAGATGACAATTTTTCACTATACTATTTTTTAAATGATGATTTTTTATATCCACAACATATTTATCTACTCTTTGTGGCTTAAAAATATTTATATTTGCTATTCCTACACTACCAATGATAATATCGGGTTTTTGTTTTTTATAAATCCACAGACGAAATAATTCACCATCTAGCATCTGTTTATTATCCTTGCGAATCCAATGTTTCATATATGCAGAACTATAAAAAAACATCGCTCTTTGTGATTCCCATGGTTCTAAAAAATTCTTATTCTTAGAAAAATATATAAAAAGCAATGAAGCATCTTTTTCTTCAAGAGTTTTTAATATCAATCTATCTGTTATATATACTTTATTTATTGATTTAATATCTTTTGACAGACTCATTTTATAACCATATTCGCTACATACATATACTATATCAACTACAACTGTATAAATATCAACCATATTTTTCTAAGATGTATAAATTTCCGTTATATTTCCTTTAATACTGCCTCATACATAACCTCACCTATTGAATCCCTAAATAAAAGCCCTGCTTTAGAATCCATTTGAGTACCATCTTTATTAATTATAACGAGTTTATCTCCTCTAAAATAATTTATAAATCCAGCAGCAGGATACACTACAAGTGATGTGCCACCAATTATAAGCATATCGGCAGATGAAATCCACTCAACCGCCCTTTGAATAACCTCTCCATCAAGACTCTCCTCGTATAGCGTAACATCAGGCCTAACCATCTGCCGACATTTAGGGCAGGTTGGCACATCTCCAGCCAAAGCCATAAATTCAGACAAATTGTAGGTAAAGCCACATCGTATACAATAATTTCTATGCACACTTCCATGTAACTCCGCAACATTTTTACTTCCAGCCATTTGATGAAGTCCATCTATATTTTGTGTTATAACACCAAGTAATTTCCCGCTTTTTTCCATATGAGCAAGTGCCTTATGAGCATTATTAGGTACTGCATTTTCAAAAATTAAATTTTCCTTATAATATTCAAAAAACATCTTTGGATTATGTTCTAAAAAACTGTGGCTGACCATTTTTTCTGGTGGATATGGATATTTTGATTCCCTTTTATTGAATAATCCCCCTGCCGTTCTAAAATCAGGTATATTACTCTCTGTAGAAGTCCCCGCACCACCAAAGAAAACTATTTTATCACTATCATTTATCCACTGTTTAAATTTTTTCAAATCATCTAAATTCATGTTAGCCTCCTTATATAATCAAGTCTTTTTGCAATAAATTTCACTGTTTGTAAGCTGTAAAATTTAAAATTAGTACATTCTTATACAAAAATCTAATCCCATTTTAAATTCTCAATTAATACTATTATCAATTAATAATGTTTGTTATGCATACTCAAAAACTCAGAAAACCACTAAATTCTATCAATTATATCGATAGAATATCAATTAATAATTTGGATATTTTTTTAATTACATCTTGAGAATAATCATTACTACATACATTATACATCATATAATACTATTCTCAAATTAAAATAAGATATGAATAAATTAATTCAACTCATAACAAAATATCAAGTAGACACATAATACTAATCATTTTAAAATTTCTAATTTTTTCAAAACATCTTTATTCATTTCTAAATAGCAAAATTTGGTACAATAGGATATCTTTATTTGAGATTAGTATAAATTATCTACTTGATGTCAATTTTACATTTTTTTACTTTTTTCTTTGCCAACACCATTTACTTAGAACCTATCTTCTTTAAAATATCTTAAACCTGCTCTAATCATTGTGCTATCAATGAATACAGCCGTTTTTACCAACACGTTTGTCCTATAACCCACATTCTTTCCTATACTCCACAAAAAAACAAAATGATATGCCTACATTAACTAACATAGTAGAAAATGCGAGGCACATCATTACTAATTTAACTCTTAAAAATCATTAAAACTAATTGTATTTATATATCTATTTTATAAAGAAGACTCTAATTCTACATCATCTTTTCTATAAAATACAAGTCCTAATAAAATAACGATAACATTTATACCCATATACATTCCAATACTTTCGTTTGTAAGTCCACCATATAGTATAATTCCTGAACCAATAAGTGCAAATATTGGAATGATAAATCTCTTAACAAAACTCAAATCCGTAAATGCTTTCATATAATAAATATATAATAAAGAATAAAATCCATATACCATAACTATTGGAATTTCATCCAATGCTATAAATCTACCAAATAAATTATTTAAACTAGCATACCACAATGCTAAATAGAAAAAAGTTAAAATCAAAGAAAATATCGCTGAATTTATTGGCATCTGAGTTTTTTCATCTATTTTGCTAAGTATCTTAGGCATAGGTCCCTGATTTCTAATAGCAAGAGAATAAGGTGCTCTCATAACAGATAAAACCAGTCCATTTAATGTTCCAATACAAGAGATAACAACAAATACTATCAATATACTTGAAGCAGTGCTTCCAAATAATTTAGTCGTAGCAATTGCAATTGAATTATCACCCTGAGCTATAATTTCATTAGTTGGCAATGTACTTGCAATCCCTAAAAAATAAAGAACATATACGATAAATACTATAATTGCACCAATACTAAGAGCTTTAGGAAGATTTTTCTTAGCATCTTTTATTTCATTATTAATGGTAAGTGCTACAATCCATCCCTCATATGCAAAAGCAGTACCTACAATAGCCATTGCAAGAGTTCCCTTTGATTGTTTAAAAGTTGAAACTGCATTTGTTAAATTTTCTACTCCAACACCTGATTTTATTCCTAAGAAAAATCCTACAAACGCAACAAGCACTAACGGTATTAACTTAATAACAGTAGCAGTAATCTGCAATTTTCCCGCTAAAAGAGGAGTATAATAATTAATCAAGAATATAGCTAAAGCATATACACACGCTAAAACCCATGTCTGAGTTGAATTTGATGGATTCTCATGTCCAATTAAAATAAGTGTATACATTGCAGTAACCCAAGATAAAATCGTGGTAATAGGAACAAGATATAAAACACAATTAAACCAACCAAATAGATATCCAGCTCTTTTTCCGTACGCAACTTCTGTATAATCCACTATTCCATTTGCCTTTTCAATTCTTTGAGCAAATTCAGCAAAAACTAGCGAGCCAAATATCATCGCAAACGCACCAATTCCCCACGCTATAAGAGATAATAACAAATTCCCATCGGTTTTTGCTAGGACATCATCAGCCTTAAAAAATACTCCTGAACCGATAACAATTCCGACTACCATCGCTATAGATGTCGGCAGTCCATATTTTTTTTCAAGTCGTTTCTCCATAATATACCTCCTCTTTTTATAATATTATATATGTTATCGTTTAATTCATATATTTGCAATAACTTTTTGCGATTTTTTTATATTTTTTTGTCTTTTTGTTAATAATTACAGTATAAATCTTACATTTTTAAATACATAAATAATTATTTTCATAATTTATTATTTTATACTTTTACAAATACAACTATGTACACTTACACACATAACAAAATCAGCCAAAATATGACTGATTCATTTGTTAATTTCATTTTTAATTAAATTATTACATTATATGGCGCGGAATGAGGGACTCGAACCCCCAACCAACTGGTTCGAAGCCAGCTACTCTATCCAATTGAGCTAATTCCGCAATAAATGGTGACCCATCTGCGACTCGAACGCAGGACTCCCTGATTAAAAGTCAGGTGCTCTACCAACTGAGCTAATGGGTCATGGCTGGGGATACAGGACTAAGTGGTATATTAAAATATCAAAACTTAATAATTTGCGTGACACAACTATCCTCCTAAGATAAGCAACTCAGTGAACATGTCCTGTCACTTTTCATAAAAAAATAAACAGAATATTAAATAAGACACAATCATATAACTGTTTAAATTAAGTAAACCTCTTTTAATAAAAGTAGATTTCTCTATCCCCGTTTATTTTATGTAATGGTAGCGGCGAGTGGACTCGAACCACCGACCTTTCGGGTATGAACCGAACGCTCTAGCCAACTAAGCTACGCCGCCAAATGGTTGCGGG